>ERZ860023.515-NODE-515-length-22718-cov-1.816044_pt1 | contig 22718 bp, 23 predicted proteins | sample MGYA00509983_ERZ860023 | MGnify/ENA primary metagenome ERZ860023 (study PRJEB30046, sample SAMN00715180) | human gut metagenome | study: EMG produced TPA metagenomics assembly of the A metagenome-wide association study of gut microbiota in type 2...
CCCTAAAAATAGAGGTTACTTTTACCAGAAAAATAGAGGTATATCTGTAAGTTCCAAGTTTTGAGATTTCAATAGAAGCATATCTAAGTCCAACTGTCCTAACAAAGAATAAATGTTATAATAATGGTAGGAGAAGAATGCAAGAAGCTAAAAAACAAATATGCAAACCGGAAATAATTAGCGAAACACTTGACATCGCCTCTGTGATGTTGTATATTTGTAATGTCATTTTTTAGATATTTCAAAATTAAACTACCGGGAAAGGAGGAGCATTGCTTCTCCTTTTCTTTTTATCCTCCACGGTATTCCATTTGAAATGCCACATGCCGGCTCCCCAAACTCCACACCTTACCATCCTAAATGCCACACCTTAGCAAGTGAAATGGCTGGCATTTACCCTCCAAAGCCCTGGGGTTTCCGTGAAAAACCCTAAGGTTTGGGACAGTGAAGTGGAGGGAACGGATGATTAGTCCAGAACAAACAGACAATGCATTCGAAGCAAACGAATGATGCATACAGAACAGACAGATGATGCGCAACAGAAACAAAAACGGGAAGCCTAAGCCTCCCGTCTGTTAATCTTTCGTAAATCTGCTCTTGACAAGATTTCCACTAAAACCTTATTCCATCCGAAGTATAAACATTTCGCGATAAACCACCAGTGCACCTTCGGGCAGCAAACCGGAAGGACAGAAAGGAGTTACATTTTCCGCAAGTACACATTTACCATTTCCCGAGACCGTCCGCGTAAAGAGCCTCTTCTCTCCATTATAAGTAAACTGCCACAATGCATATGTATCTCCGTTCTCATCTTCCACTGGAACTGTCTCGTATATCCCCATTAGCGGTTCCTCCTCTTTTCCCGTCGGATAGATTTCCAATACACCTTTCCACATACTATTGGAGAAATCTTCGGGCACCAACACATAATACCCGCCATCCTTCACCCAAGGACGCTCGGCAAGTGCCTTAGAAACATCACCCAGCAGTTCCGTCGGTGCACCACTACTGATACCATACTCGAAGCCCATTTTCGTCAACGTATATTGCCTACGACCTTTCACCGTGATGCGCAGTTGTGTTTCCTCACCGGAACCATCCATCACCTTCACAATCGTCTCCCCCTCTGCCAGCGGATGAATCTTGATACGCTGATACCCGTTGACATCATCGGTAAAAGTCACGGAAGCCACCGACTCGTGCTCGTTAATCACATTATAGGAACCGTCGCCGCCGTCAATGCCCAGCACTGTATCTTCGTTTGTTTCAGAAAGATAATAAGAAAGATTGGACACCAGATTGTCACATGTCCCAATCTGGTAGATAGGCTCCACACCTTCGAAAAGTACCATGCTTCGGTAATCGTCCTCGCAACCGGAAGCGGTAAACAGCAGTGCTATCAAGGCAAAGAGAGAGTATAGCTTCTTCATACTTGTTCAGTTATAGTTGTTCTATCTACAAAAATACAAAAAATGCCGGAATACTGCATCGGTACCCCTCTCTTTTTCAAACTATTTGTTCTTCCGGATAGTTCACCAAGTAGAGCGTTCCCGTGGCACGGGTAAAGGCGGTGTAGAGCCAACGGAAATAATCGGGTGTCAGGTATTCATCCGTCATATACCCCTGGTCCAGAAAGACATTCTTCCATTGCCCGCCCTGCGCCTTGTGGCAAGTCACGGCATAGGCATACTTCACTTGCAAGGCGTTGTAGTACGGGTCTGCCTTCATCTTCTTCATCGCTCGCGCTTCACGGTGATGTCGGCATAATCTTCGAGGACGGAGTAGAAAAGCCGGTCGTTTTCTGCCTTGGGCAGCGCAGGCGAGTCGGTATGCAGCGTATCAAGCAGCATGTTCACTTCCAGTTCAAAGTCGTTATAGTCGGGAAAGACCAGCGTCACGTCTGCAAAGCGGAAGCCATACAGCTCTCGCGTACGGCGCACGCGGCGCACCACGGCAGTCTCACCGTTGGCAATGAAATCCATCTCCTTCTCCTTTTCCGTCCAGAAGTAGTTATTTTTCGCCACCATCAACAAATCACCGGTGTTTAATTCATCCTCACGCCAGAGAATCTGCGCACGGATGCCTTTGTTGTAGATGTTCGCCCTCTTGTTGGAGCGGCACACCACGATAGTTTCATCCAACCCGTCATGGTCGTAGCAAGAGTTCAGCGTTTCTATCAGCTCATTTCCGGGCAGAACTTTAATGTCGGCAAACCCCGAAACCTTTATCTTCGGCAGGCTGTAGCAATCGTCTTCCGCTATCAACTGCCTCAGGCGGGTGGCATTCCACAAAATGCCCGACTGTTGCTCCTGACGCACCACCTGCGTCAAGTCCACCTCCACCACTTCCAGCCCGTAGCCTTTCAAGGCATCGGCAAAGAGGGCAGGGCTCTGCTCCTCCCCCACCGGCGGCAGCTGTGCCGTATCGCCCATCAGCAGCAGGCGGCACCCTGGCCGGAATAGACAAACTGCACCAGGTCGTCCAGCAACCTGCCCGTGCCGAACATGGAACCGGACAGTCCCTCATTGGAAATCATTGAGGCCTCATCCACTATATATAAAGTGTGAGTTGTCAAATTATCGTTCACAGAAAAATTGCTCAGCTCATTGGAGAAAGATTGCTGTCTATAAATTTTTTTATGAATTGTAAACGCCGGATGCCCCGCATACGCCGAGAAAACTTTTGCCGCCCGTCCGGTCGGTGCCAGCAATACCGACTTTTGTTGCAACTTATCCAACGTCCGCACCAAGGCACCGACCAACGATGTTTTACCCGTCCCCGCATAACCACGAAGCATAAAAACCACCTCGCTACGGGGTGACAGAAGGAACTCCGATAAAGATTTTACAGCAATTTCTTGCTCAGGAGTTGGTTGGTAAGGAAAATTTTCCTTAATTTGCCTTTCTAAATAGTTATTTATCATTTTTGTAACAGAAAAAAGTAAAGGGAACTATCGTTTTTAAATTAATTTCTTTTATTTTTGCGGTGCGAATATAACAACTAAAAAACATATTTATCATGAAAACAGTATTTAATGTCATTTTAGGCTTATGTGCTTTGGTGCTAATTTATATTTGTTACACCAGCATTATGGGTCCTATCAACTTTGAAAAAGCAAAGAAGCACAGAGACGCAGCCGTCATTGCACGTCTGATTGACATCCGTAAAGCACAATTGGAATATCGTACTTTACATGACCAGCAATATACTGCAAGCTTCGACTCTCTGATTGACTTTGTTAAAAACCAGAAACTTCCGTTCATCTTCAAGCAAGGAGAACTGAACGATAAGCAGCTGGAAGACGGTCTGACTGAAAAGAAAGCCATCAACATCATCAATAAGGCAAAGAAGACAGGTAACTATGCTGACGTCAAGAAATGGGGATTGGAAAACTTCAAACGTGACACCTTGTGGGTAGCCGTATTGGACACTATCTTCCCGAAGGGCTTCAACCCCGATTCAATGAGATATGTTCCCTTCGGAAACGGTGCACAGTTCGAAATGGCTATCAAGAATGATACAGCTAAATCCGGCGCTCCTTTCTGTCTGCTCGAAGTGAAGACTCCGTACGAAGTTTATTTGAACGGTCTGGATGCACAAGAAATTGCCAACATCAAGGACGTACAAACCAAACTTGGCAAGTACTGCGGTCTGATGATTGGTAGCTTGGAAACAGCTAACAACAACGCCGGTAACTGGGAATAATCTCACCCCGACAAACGTATGATAGAAACGACTGATTTTAATAAATCGGAACAGTATACATTATCCATCCGTCTCAGTACGGATGGATTTTCTTTTTCTGTGTTCAACCCTTTGGGCGACGGCGAGTTCTCTTACTACGACCGTGCAGTGGACGAGTCCTTCTCCCTCACTGCCAATCTGAAACAGACCTTCCGCGAACTGGCATGGCTGGAACGCCCCTTCCGCCGTGTCAATGTGCTCATGGCAGACAAACGCTTCACGTTCATTCCCCTGGAGTTCTTCGAGGACGAACAAACGGAAATCATTTTCTATCACAACCATCCTAAACGGGAAAACGAAACCGTACAATACAACATACTGCATAAGAACAGCACTGTCGTACTGTTCGGCATGGATAAGAGTGTCTGCTCCTTCCTTCGCGAACAGTATCCCGATGTCAAGTTCTATTCCCAAGCCAGCCCCTTCATTGAGTTCTTCTCCTCAAAGAGCCGCTTGGGCAACAACCGGAAGATGTATGCACACTTGCGAAAAGATGCCGTAGACGTATACGGCTACGAGCGCGGACGCCTCCTTCTTGCCAATTCCTTTGAATGCAGAAGCACACCCGACCGTGTCTACTACCTATTATATATATGGAAACAACTCGGCTTCGAGCAGGAACGCGATGAGCTGCACCTGACCGGTGACCTAAACGACAAAGAACTGCTACTGCCCGAACTGCGAAAATTCATCCGGCAGGTATTCATCATGAATCCCGCCACTAATCTTGACCTGCAAGCCATAACCCTATGCGAGTAATCAGCGGAATATACAAAAGAAGACGTTTCGACGTGCCCCACTCCTTCAAGGCACGCCCCACCACAGACTTTGCCAAAGAGAATCTGTTCAATGTGCTCTCCAACTACATGGACTTTGAGGACGGCATCCGTGCCCTCGACCTATTTGCCGGTACGGGCAGCATCAGCATCGAGCTTGTGTCCAGAGGCTGCGACCAAGTAATCAGCGTGGAAAAAGACCGCGACCACTATGCCTTCATCTGCAAAATTATGCAGGAATTAAAGACGGACAAGTGCCTACCCATACGCGGTGACGTATTCAAATACCTCAAAAGCGGACGCGAGCAGTTCGACTTTATCTTTGCTGACCCTCCCTACGAGCTTGCCGGGCTGGAAACCTTGCCCGATCTCATCTTCGAGAACAACTTGCTGAAAGAAGACGGACTCTTCGTCTTGGAACACGGGAAGAAAAACAGTTTCGAGGAACATCCGCACTTTGTGGAGAGAAGGGTATACGGGAGCGTGAACTTCACGATATTTAAATGATGAATGAAGAATGGTACGATATGAATACACTTCAAGAAATTCTTCATTCATCATTCTTCATTATAACAGCGGCGCCATCAGCCGCACCACACTCTCTGCAGCCTTACGATACCAGGGGCGCTTCACCCAGTTCTTCAGGAATACTTGTACGCAGTCGCGCTGGTCTTGAAGGAAGATTTCGCGCATCTGAAGCGCTGTTTCTGTGTCATAGATGAAGGCATTCACCTCAAAGTTATGTTCAAAACTGCGGAAATCCACATTCGTAGAGCCTACCGTGGACAACTCATCATCCGAAACCATCAGTTTGGAGTGCAAGAAGCCTTTCTTATAGAAATAGACCTTGACTCCCGAATAGAGCACATCTGCCAGATAAGAGCAGGAACCCAGATGCGTCAAGCGGTTATCAGCACGCATGGGCAACATCAGACGCACATCGACACCTGACAAGGCGGCTGTCTGCATAGCAACAAGTACGGCTTCGGTGGGCAGGAAGTAGGGAGTCTGGATATAGAAATATTTCTTTGCGCTGGAAATGGATATGACAAGTCCCTGCATAATGTCTTTCCATGGGCCTACGGGCTCACTCGTTACAATCTGCGCCAAGGAAGTACCGCAGTTTTCTATTTTCGGGAAATAGCGGGTAGACGTAATCAGTGTACGGTCCACAAAGTACCAATCGAGTAGGAAGGCGGTCTGCAATCCGTGAACAGCCTTGCCCTCCAGCAGCAGATGTGTGTCCCGCCAGATGCCCCATGAGAATCCGCGCATATAGCGTTCGGCAAGATTCATACCCCCCACAAAGCCGATGCGCCCGTCAATGACAACAATTTTCCGATGATTACGATAGTTCACCTTACTGGTGAAAAGCGGAAAACGTACCTTTAGAAAGCTGCGTACCTCGATACCGGCCTCGCGCATCTCTTCAAAAAAACGGTTGGGAACATGCCAGCAACCCACATCATCATAAATCACACGTACCTCTACCCCGGCACGCGCCTTTTCCATCAGGACATCACGTACCAAGCGCCCAATGGCATCGTCCTCAAAGATATAGAATTCCATGTGGATATGCTTCGTTGCTTTCCCCAGTTCGCGCAGCAGGGATTGCAGCATGGAGAGCCCCAGGGTATAGGCTTCCACCCGGTTTCCATCGAAGGGGAAAGCCTGGTTGGTATTACGGAACAAGGATATGAGACGACTGTAATTGATGGGAAGCGCACATAGTCCTGCGCCAGATATTCCGCCATAGGTTTCTTCAACAAGCGGCTGTAACTCTTCTTCCCTATCATGCGCACACGGCGCTGACTACGCCCGAAGAAGAAGTAAAACACCAGCCCCACGATGGGAAGGAACATCAGTATCAGTATCCATGCCATGGTTTTCACCGGATTGCGGTTGTCGAGGATAATGACGACAATCGTTCCGATGATGGCACCGAAATAAACAATGTCGAAGGCTATCGTAGCAATCTGGCTGGCAATGAAGTTCCAATCAAGCATGTTCACAGACAATTAAGTGTGAAACAAATGTAGGAAAAACACAGAAACTTTCACCGAAGATTACAGAGATTAACATAAAAGTCCCTCTTCCCCCAACTTGTCTGAAAACTTATACTTGCTATCGCTTTGACGCGGATGACGCAGATGACGCAGATTTTTAATATTCTTATCTGCGTCATCCGCGTCTGAAAAATAATCAAAAAGAAACCTGCCACAGAATTGAGAGTGTATCAGAATGACAAGCTGATTAGGGGGGTGATCCCCTCCGCTTTAGAACGGCCTGCGTCCTCCGAAACCGCCAGGACCATGCCCCGGACCGAAGCCCGGACCGCCGAAGCCGCGTCTGCCCTGCATCTTATCGCGGGCGGCCTTGCTGCCGAAAATATTCAGACGATAGATGAAGTGAAGCATGCAATAGCTGTTCACGCCGTTATATTCGTACACCGAGCGGCCGCTTGCAGTCAGCGAACGGCTGATGTTACTCTGCTTCTTCAGAATGTCGTACATCTCGAAGCTGACGGTGGCATTCCCTTTCAGGAAAGTCTGCGACAACTGTGCATTCCAGATAAGCTCGTTACGGTTCATACTGCTGTCCGTATATCCTCGACGGCTCTGGTTGGCAATGTTGGTAGAGAGCGTCATGTTCCACGGCATGGAAATCTGCGTATTGGCACCGTAGGAGAAGGTATAGGGCTCCTGATTATTGTCAGGCGTCAGTTTATCCTTCTCTATTGAATAGGAGATGCTTCCGTTCAAGCCGAATTCAAACCAGTCATTACGATAGGCGGCATTCAGACGTTCGCCCAGCGTCAGGTTGGTGGTTGTATTCTTCCGTTCCACGGCATCTGCTCCCTTACCGGACGTCAGATAAGCCACATTGTTCTGATAGTTGGCATTGGAGAAGGAGTTGATGGTATACTTCTTATTGGGCAGTGCCGTATTGAAGCCAAACATGCCGAACGCATTCCAATTACCGTTGATATTTTTCGGAGTTGTAGTCCATCCACCAGTCTCCGAATTGTACACACGGCTATTGCTGATGCTATTCTGCGTTGCCGAGAAGTTGACGTGCGACATAATACCGCGCTGCTTTTCGGCATTATACGTATTATAGAAGAATCGCATGTTGTGCGTGAAGGAAGGCTTCAAGCCCGGATTACCGATACGCACATTCTGCGGATTGGAGTTGTCCACAATCGGCAACAGATTCTCCATACTCGGTTGGCTGCTACGCCCGCGGTATGTCATACGCAGCTGGCTCACCTTGGAGAAACGGATGCGCAAGTCCAGGTTCGGAGCGAAGTTGAACACATTGCGGGTGGTATCAATCATATAGTCGCCGCGCTTATAGGACAATACAGAATGCTGCGGCTGGAACGACATACCTGCGCTCAACTGATACTTCTCGCGGATAAAGCGCAAAGACACGGATGCATCGTGGTTGTAGTAGCGGTATTCCGCATACTTACCCAGACTATCCACCGCATGCTCTTCATATCCCGTGGGAAGCTGGGTTGACAATCCCCAATCCGGAAAGCCCTGCAAATCATACGTCGTCTTGTCACTCTCGCTATACTTGTACTGGAACTGATAGCTGAATTGCAAGAAAGTGGCGCGGGCTATCGGTTCGCTGTAAGTCAGCTGTGCACTGTAATTGTAGTTCTTGGTAGGAGTAGTGATGTACTGGTTACGAACCAAGATGGAGTCTCCTCCCAAAGCATTCAGCAACTGGAAGTAATGTGTTTCCGACTCCGTATACTGGTTGTTGTCATTATTGGTATAACCAAATCTTCCACGGAACGTAACATTGCGTCCTTTGTCATTCAGCTTTCTGTTCAACTGCAAGGTTGCATCCGTAGACACACTCTTGTTGTCGCTCAGCGAACCGCTGTTGATGGCATTTATACGGATACTTCTCAACGGGTCATCGTCCGGATTGAGAATCTTCTCCAGATTCAGCCAGTTATTGGGGTCGCTCACCAGACTGTAAGGGTCGGAATTGAACGTACCGCTCTCAGAATTGGAGAGATTGTCCGTTTTGCCGTACGAGAAGTTGGGACGGAAAATGATATTCGTCATCGAGTCCGGCTTCCACTCCATACGGAAATCGGCATTGAAATTCTTGGCTTTGTTACGTTGCCTGCTGTTCGAGTTGGAGTAAGAGTTGCCGTCCGGCAGAAAGTCCTCGGTAGAACCGATACTTGCAATATCCCCATTCTGATAGTTGTAGCGTGCACTACCGCCCAGTTCCAGCTTATCGGTTTGGGTAGCGAAGTTCACACCCAGCATTTTCGTTGCAGTAAGTCCGTTGTTCCTGCGCCAGCGCGGAGGACCGCCACCGCCCGAAAAGCCCTGGTCGTTCACGTTATTGGCAGAACCCACTACCGACACCTGGGTTTTGTCCACGAAGCGGTTCAGCATGAAGCGGCCCATATAGCGGTCTTCCGTCCCTCCGGCCACGTCGGCATTACCGAACCAACCCTGGTTCATGCCTTTCTTTACGGTCAGGTCGAGCACCGTCTCCTCCTCACCGTCGTCAATACCGGTGATACGTGCCAAATCGGACTTCTTATCGTAGGTTTTCAGCTTCTCTATCATATCTACCGGCAGGTTCTTCAAACCGGTCTTTACGTCTCCACCGAAGAACTCCTTGCCGTCGACCATAATCTTCGACAAGTCCTTACCGTTGATTTTCACATTACCTTCGTCGTCAATCTCCGCACCGGGCAGCTTCTTCACCAACTCCTCGAGCATGGCTCCCTCGGGGGTACGATAGGCAGATGAGGTATATACCAGTGTATCTTCCACCACCTGCACTTGCGGCGCTTCTGCCGTAACCACAGCCTCGGCCAGCATCACCGCATCCGTTTCCAGTGTCAGTGTACCCACGTTCTTGGCAGTTGTCGTAGCATAAAGGTGTAAAGGGATGTACTGGCTCTTGAATCCGATGTAGGAAACCTTCAGCACGTATTTACCCGCACTGACTTTGGGAAGAGTGAAATAACCTTGTGCCGTAGTGGCCGTACCCGATGCCTGAACACTGTCTGGCAACAAAAGCAACTGCACGGTAGCTTGTATCGCAGGCTCCTTGGTGTCCTCCACGACACGGCCCGATACCGTAATGTTTTTGGTCTGTGAAAATGCAGACAGCGTTGTTACCAACAGCAACGCCATCCCCGTGATAATTTTCTTCATGTGTCTATTCTTTGTCTATTCTAAATGAACAATGCCTTTTATTCACTGTTTCATTTGACAGACTTCCGGGCAAAAGGTTTAATGCCCCACATGACGATTTGCTTTATTTATCGACCATTCCGCTTAAATAATCTATCAACGGTCGCTTTCTTTATACCAAATTCCAAGCAAAGCACATTCAATATAAGAAATATGAGAAAAGAAGAAGAATCGACCGAAAGGAGGTCACCCTGCGCCACCCGGTAGAGCATACCGCCGAAGATAAAAAGAACGGTCAGAAAGATGGCATTGCGCGTGGCCTTGTTGCGCACCTGCTCTATCTCCTTATTCTCGTTCTTCGTCAAGGCAAAGATTATCATCAGTGCCCCCATCATCATCAGGAGTTTGGAGCATTCCTTATAGAACAGCAAGTTGGCATCTGTCACTTTTCCCCACAATAGGAATATGAAAGGGAGGAACAACGCCAAAGCTATGATGAAATAACCCAGCGGACGGCAATAAACGGGAAGTAATGCTCTCATTTCTATCAATCAATTACAAATTACTAATTACAAATAGCGGGAGGCAGATGACGGAAACACCTTGCCACCCATAGAATTTCACGGGACAAAGATAACGTTTTATTGCCAAAAGAGCTATCTTTGTGCCACAATATAATGAAGAAGGCCCCCTTTCCTTCATAATCCGTAACATCAGTAATTGGTAATTCGTAATTTGTAATTAACAAGATGAGTAAACAAGAAGTAATCCTTTGCGAAGGACTGGCAAACAGCCTGACGCATGCCATAGAGAAGTGTCCCCAAGACAAGCTTTTCATCCTTACCGACGAGCATACCCACCGCCTCTGCCGCCCGCATCTGGACGGTATCCCCGCCCTGGAAGAAGCGGAAGAGATTATTATCGGGGCAGAAGATGTGCACAAGAATATGGAAACGCTGGCTGCCGTATGGCAAGCCCTGAGCGAGAAAGGGGCCAGCCGCCACTCCCTGCTCATCAATCTGGGCGGTGGCATGGTGACCGACCTTGGCGGTTTTGCCGCTTCCACCTTCAAGCGGGGCATCGCCTACATCAACGTTCCCACTACGCTACTCGCCATGGTCGACGCTTCCGTGGGAGGCAAGACGGGCATCAACTTCAACGGTCTGAAGAATGAAATCGGTGTTTTTGCTCCTGCCGCCTGCGTGCTGCTGGAAACCGAATTCCTGCGCAGCCTCGATGCCCATAACTTCTTCTCCGGCTATGCGGAGATGTTGAAGCACGGCCTCATCAGTACCCCGGAACATCTGGCAGAACTGCTGTCATTCGATACGGAAAAGATAGATTATGCCTTACTGAAGTCCATGGTAGGACGTTCCGTGCAGGTAAAGGAACACATCGTAGAAGAAGACCCGCAGGAACATGGCATCCGCAAAGCCCTGAACCTGGGGCACACCGTAGGACACGCCTTCGAAAGCCTCGCCCTTGCCGAAAGGCGTCCGGTGCTGCACGGCTATGCAGTGGCATGGGGGCTGGTCTGCGAACTCTACCTTTCTTATATAAAGACCGGATTCCCGAAGGACAAGATGCGCCAGACCATCCAATTCGTCAAAGAGAATTATGGCAGCTTCACCTTCAACTGCAAACAGTACCACCAGCTGTACGAACTGATGAAGCATGACAAGAAGAATACCGCCGGAGTCATCAACTTCACCCTATTGAAAGAAGTGGGTGACATCTGTCTCAACCAGACGGCAGACAAGGAGACTATCTTCGAAATGTTCGACTTTTATAGGGAGTGCATGGGGGTATAACGCTCCCGCTCCCTCTTCGGCAGGCTCTCCACAACCAGCCGATAGGAGCGTGCCACCAGTTCTCGGATAATGCTGTCCGGTACATCCTGATTAAAATACACACTGTTCCAATACTTCTTGTTCATGTGCCACCCCGGCTTCACCCCCTCGTACCTTGCCCGCAGCTCCGTTGATTCCTCCGGGCGGCACTTGATGCAGCAGAAGTCGAACACTTCGATATTGACAAAGCAGAACCACTTGTCGCCCACATAAAAGCAAAGCACATCGCGGCTGTATCTGTCGGCCACATTAGGAAAAGGCATCTTCTCGCTCACTCCCGGCAAGGAGAGACAGTATTCTCTGAATTCTTCCACATTCATCGCTCACTCCTCCCCCGAAAAGTCCTCCGTATCATTTTCCATCCCAACCGGGTCTTCATCCGGAATTCCCGTCTTTCCCTCGGCCCGCTCCTTTCGCAGCGTTTCCGGTCGCAACATATCGTGAGGGAAATATCGGCTAAGCGGATAACGGTAGAAATCCATCCCGCTGTTCAGCCTCGCCACCAGCGACTTATCCGGACGAAAATAGACACGGGATAAGCGTACCTTGCCCGGCATCACATCGTCGGGATGCTCAAACCCGTCACTCGTCACCGCCACATGGAAGGAACCCAGCCCCTTAATGGTCACCGACTCTCCCTCCATCAGCGCTTCCTCTATAAACTTCGCAAATCTATCAATACACTCTGCACGTCTCCCGAACTCATCCCTTTTCTGGATGCCATACGCTGCGCCAGCAGCTCTGCCGTCACACCTCCACGCCGCTGTAACACACGCTGCACAGCATAATAGAGTTGCTTCACCCCTTCCGCCGTGCGGAAAACCTTCTTTCGAACCAAATAGACTATACTCATACTCTTTTCACAATGAACATAATGTTTCTTACTGCAACCAGACCGCTGACACCCCACCCGAAGGTTACTTCCCCTAAACAGAAAGCCAGTTTCCATACGGCCGGACAGCTATTCCCCAACATGCACGAGATGCACATCTCATGCAGTTCGAGACATACATCTCAACACACGCGAGATGTGCATCTCATACAGCAAAGGTAATCATATTCCACCTGATATACAAATATCTTTCATGTATCGGGGAATAATATTCCGCACCAGCTTACTCCGGCTCTTATCATTAATTAACAATGCTGCATGCAGGGTTTTCGCAAATATGCTATTTCTATAAAAGCAAGACCTATTCCAAATGTTTAATTTAAAAGAGTACACTATGAAAATGAAGTCAATCTTTAACAAGAAAATTTTAATCGCTATTGCAACCATCAGCTCCTTAAGCCTCCAATCGTGTCTGGACGACGATGATAATTATGCCATGAGATTCCCCAATGCCCTGGTAACGGTAAAGACCGATGCAGAGCAGACCGTCTTCCTGCAATTGGATGACAAGACCACTCTGCTGCCTATCAACATGACGAAATCTCCCTACGGCGAGAAGGAAGTCCGCGCTTTGGTAAACTACAAGGAAGTGGACGAGCCCAGCGATATCTACACCCAAGCTGTACATATAAACTGGATAGACAGTATCCTTACCAAACCCATCGCCCCGGATTTGGGTGAAGAGAACGATACCGTATACGGCACCGACCCGGTGGAAATAGTGAACGATTGGGTAACCATCGCAGAAGACGGTTATCTGACCCTTCGCTTTAGAACTCAGCAAGGAGACTATCAAACAAAGCACTTTGTCAATCTGCTGCTGAGCGAGAATCCGGAAAACCCGTATGAAGTAGAATTCCGCCACAATGCCAAGGGCGACATTTACGGCAGGTATGCGGACGGACTGGTTGCTTTCAAGTTGGATGCCCTGCCTGATACAGAAGGCAAGACCGTTAAATTGAAACTGAAGTGGAAATCATTTAGCGGCGAAAAATCTGCGGAATTCGATTATTGTACCCGGAAATCCGTAACGCCCGAAAGTCCGGCTATCACTTCCGTAAGAAACAGCCTAAACCTGCAATAACTTCATTCAAAGTATGCCTGCCCGCTCAAAGCCATTGCCTTGCGAAGCAGGCATACAAGTAAAAAGAGAGCAGGACACGTTGACCGAAAGCCTTGAAACTGCAAAATATAGGTTCATTCAATAAAAAAAGCACTATAAATATTTGCTATTTTAAAATAAAGCCGTACATTTGCACCCGCAATTCGGGATGTAGCTCAGCCCGGTAGAGTACGCGTCTGGGGGAATTGAATAAGATTACCGATAATAAACTTATAACAACATATAAACCAAGGAGTTAAGACAACGCTTAACTCCTTATTTTTTACCCACGAATATCCTACGAATAAGGTTTCCGGGAAACTTGGTTTATTTAATCCGATTATTGCCTTTTGCTATGTGGATTTTGCATTATTGCATTGAAGAGTTATAACTCAAAATAAATTTCATTGGTGTTTTTATCGATGATATATATTTTAGGTGATACAGCCTTTACGCAGGTTGTTGTGATGAATACAGCACCGCCCAAGTTTATTTTCCTTTTTGTTTCACCCCAACCTTGTATAGTAAACTGAACAGCCAATGCCAAATCGGCAATATGCTCCTCAATAGCCAAAGCCTCGCTCTCCGTCATTGGTATTTTTATAGTCGTTAAATAACTCGCCCTGTCAGTGCTTTGTCTTTTTTGTACGGTTTGCCTTATTTTAGGAGTGCATTTAATAGCAAACTGAGGAAAGTTCAAATATCCGCTAACGGGAAGAAAACCTGTCTCGTCAACGACATATCCAAAGTCGAACGTCTTTGTTTTTAAATTATACGCTTTGTCCCACCCCATATTTGCCGAAAAAGGAAAGATATAATAATGCTTCATTGCATTTAAATTAGTTTTTATGTTTTTCATTGTTTCAAGCAATGTCTTGCCGTCCTCTGAATTTGCAAATGTCTTCCTTTTTAGTTCTGTATCATATTGGGTTAGATTGTAGTAACTGCAAACATCCATATTATACAGGTCGTGTAATTGTTCGATAGAACGCGCTCCCGTACAGATTGTTTTTACTTTATTATAGCCCACCTCAAAACGGCAATTATTATTGGAAAGGTCTAAAACGGGTCTTTCTTGCGCTTTACCAATCAACATAGCACAAAGAGAAAGTACAATAAGAAAAGTTCTTTTCATAATACTGTGATTTACTTTCCACAGCCCCGACAGGAAAGGTTTATATAAAAAGATAGCGTGAGGCTGTTAGAATTATCTGTTTTAGAGGCTCTGGTAAACCCGTGGTACAAGATAAAACGACACCCCACGCCAAGCCATATATATCACTGATATATACAAGATTAGCATGAGCGTTTGTATCGTCTATCCCCGTACCACATGAAATTTTACCAGAATTTCTAAAACGGGATAAAGCTAAACGCTTCCTTTAATTAATATGTCACCAACAGGTCTTTAACCTGTTAGCGGGACAAATATAACTAAAATCCAGCGTTCTACAAACGTTTTTAGGGATGTCGTGGAACAAATTTACTCATTTATTGATAGTTCACAAGATTTTAGGGAGGGAATGGAAAATCCAGTGTTCATTGATAAAGCCGTATTGAGCTATGGAATTATACAGGAAATCTGCAACCAAACCTGTTTTACCCTCTTTTTGCAAATAGGTTTCCTCGTTATAGACATCTTCCAACTCTTGGCTGTCCATGTTTAGTTTGCCTTGTCGGACGGCTGATAACTTTTCATCATAAGTGGATATGAAGAAGCCGTCCCGCCATTGGTTTATAGCCTCATCCACCTCATTTAAAGCCTGTTTTAGCTTTGTCTTATTACCATTCGTCAGTCTTTTTACATAGGTGCGCAACCATTCCTCATGCGCAAAACGGGCTTCCCCTTTGAGCGACTTGTTTATCAAGCCGCCCAAAGGCATATTTATTGCCATACTCATAATTAAAGGATTTTAGCTACTCTGTCTAATACGCTTGTTGAAAAACTGTCAAGATATACGTTTGTCGTTGTAAGATTACGATGCCCCAACGCTTGGCTGATAATTTCACGGGGGACATCATTGCCTTGTAAGGTCATGGCCATTGTATGACGGCTGACATAGGTAGTCAGGTTCATACGAATACGGAGCAACTTGCCTAATTGCTTTAAACCGTCATTTATACGTTTGTAACGACTACGGATATGGTCATACAGTTGTTCCCCCTCATAATCCCTTGTTATTATTGGCAGCAAATAGTTGCCTGTCAAAGCAGTATTTGCCTTAAACCATTCCAACTGCTCTCTTATGGCAGGGGTTACAGGTATTGTTATAGGCTTTGCATTTTTAGCGTTCTGTGTCTTTTGTCTTTTATAAACGATATGCTCCTCTGTCCCAAACGTGTCAATATTGTTTTTAGTCAGCATGGCTTCATCTATAAAACTCATACCGAAACATAAATAGGAAAACAGGAACACCCTACGGGACAACTCCAACACAGGATTTTGTTGAGGCGAGTTTTTTATCAGCTCCAAATCATGTGGTGAAAGGTAGCGTTTGGCTGTTTCCTCTGCCAGCTTACCGATTTCAAAGCCACCCTTACCGAAAGGATAGGTGTTTGATGAGGCTTCACGCTCTTTTATCGCCTTGTTTATAACCGCCCTCAATGTTTTGAGGTAGTATTTACGGGTGTTTCCGCAACAGCCGTCTTTTTCCATTTCAAGGTTAAACCGATTGATGTACTTTACATCCAACTCGGAAAACAGCCGTTCCTCAATCTTGTCATCATACTTTGCCAGCATATGCAAAGTACGCTCATAGACTTTTGCGTTACCGATATGCCTTGTGGCTTTTAGGTTTTCCACCTGTCGCATGAAGTAGTCATAAACCTTACCCTGCTTTGACATACCAAGAAACTCCTCCTCGAACTGGTTAAGCGTCCAGTTTACCCGTTCCTCCATGAACTTTTGTAGGATTTCATCCTTTCGAACTTCATAACGGTTCAGCAACGCATTGTAATTTTCGTAGTTAGGATTGACACGCTTGTCTTTTTTAAATCGGGATGCCAATTCGTCCCATTGTCCTTTCGTTGCCGACAGTTGCAAGTCGATGTACTTTGTTTTGTCCTCTTTTGCCACCCTTAAACAGACGGGGCAGCTTCCGTCCCTTCTAATGTTGCTTTTGAAAAGCACGATTTTTGTCCTTGCCATGTTGTTGTTTTTCTTTTTAAGTTATATGGCCGACGAAATTATTTTACACTTTACATAGGAATAAAGTATAGAGCTTCACTCTCGCTCAATGCAAAGATAGATAATTCCGATGATTAAAACTACATCATTGCAATGGCTCAACAAGGAAGGTTCCTTAAAACATTGCGAAATTGGGACAGACTTTAACCTACATTAACTTTGCAGTCTATTTGCATCCCAATTGTTCGTCCTGTTTTTCGATTAAGGTTCGATTAAGGTTTGATTAAGGTTTCGGGATGATTAGACGCTTTTTATTGCAATAAAACGAGGCTTTTTGCATGTATTTTGCACTGTGTAGGATACAAAACAACCACCGAAACACACGGGATACTATTTAGAACCATGTCTAAATAAAGACTTGAAGCATGCATATATATAGATGATAATAAGCAAGATACAACAATATTAAGATGCGTCCATATATATTTTATCAGCGATTTATTTGCTATTTCAAAATAAAGCACTACTTTTGCATCCGCAATTCGGGATGTAGCTCAGCCCGGTAGAGTACGCGTCTGGGGGGCGTGTGGTCGCAAGTCGAATCTTGTCATCCCGACTGTTGAGCATTAAGGAGTTAAGTCTAAGACTTAACTCCTTAATTTTTATAGTATTTCTTAATGACAGACTTGCTGCCATAAATATGCTGAATATGTACAAAAAGAAGACGGTGCCTATTCGCTTCAGCGGGAATAGCTCATCAAATTACTGGAATTCTCGTAAGAAATCTCTATTTTTGCACTTTAAACAAGAAAAATTATGGGAGCAGCTAAATGGATAGGCGGCATCATCGGCTTCATGGCCGGAGGACCGCTGGGAGCCTTGGCAGGTTTTGTATTCGGTTCATTGTTCGACACCGATTCAAATGACGCAGGCAGTTATTATGGAGAAGCACCAACGCACGGCACTACCTATACCGGGCAACGGAACAGTTTCCTCTTCTCCATGCTCGTGATGGCTTCGTACATTATCCGTGCAGACGGGCGCATCATGCATAGTGAAATGGAATTCGTCCGCCGCTTTCTGAGAAGCACATTCGGTGAGGCTGCCGTGGGCGAGGGAGAACGGATATTACTCAACCTCTTCGAACAGCGCAAGCAGATGGACAGACAAAACCCACTGGCATTTAAAAACACCATCCGTGACTGTGGAACGCAGATTGCCGCCAACCTGACATACGAGGAACGCTTGCAACTGCTGGTATTCTTGGTAGAAATTGCCAAAAGCGACGGACACGTCTGCAACGAGGAGATAGAAGCCTTGAAAGAAGTGGCCATGTACATGGGACTATCCGTCAAGGAAGTGGAATCCATGCTTAACCTAGGCGGTAGCTCACTGAACGAGGCCTACAAAGTACTTGAAATTGAACCCACTGCCACCAATGACGAAGTGCGTGCCGCTTACCGCCGCCTAGCCTTGAAACACCATCCCGACCGGGTGGCAACGCTGGGCGAAGACATCAAGAAAGCCGCAGAAGAGAAGTTCCAAAGCATCAACAATGCCAAAGAACAGATATACAAGGCACGAGGTATGAAATGACGTACCTCGCTCCTTGCCTTGTGGACAGCATCATGACGTTTATAAACATTCTATATTAACATCAACCCACACACTTATGAAGAAAACCCTTGCAATCCTTGCACTAGGCCTTACTGCCATTGCCGGACATGCCGCCACGCCGCTCTGGATGCGCGATGTGCAAATCTCTCCCGACGGTACGGAAATCGCATTCTGCTACAAAGGAGACATCTACAAGGTGCCGGCCAAAGGTGGAACCGCCACACAGCTTACTACCCAAGAGAGCTACGAATGTACCCCCATATGGTCGCCGGACGGCAAACAAATAGCCTTTGCCAGCGACAGATACGGCAACTTCGACGTATTCGTGATGCCGGCAGACGGCGGAACCGCCCAACGGCTCACTACCCACTCCACCGGTGAGATACCCTCCACATTCACTCCGGACGGAAAGTATATCTTGTTTTCCGCCTCCATCCAGGACCCGGCAAGCAGCGCTCTTTTCCCCACTTCGGCCATGACCGAGCTTTACAAAGTACCTGCAACGGGAGGGCGTACGGAGCAAGTGCTGGGCACCCCTGCCGAAGCGGTCTGCTTCGACAAGGCGGGCCATCAGTTCCTCTACCAAGACCGCAAGGGATTTGAAGATGAATGGAGAAAGCATCACATCTCCTCCATCACCCGCGACATCTGGCTGTATGATGCAAAGACGGGTACCCATACCAACCTCACCGACCGCGCGGGCGAAGACCGCAACCCGGTGTTGTCACCCGATGGAAGAACGGTTTACTTTTTGAGTGAGAGAAACGGCGGCTCATTCAACGTGTATGCCTTCCCGCTGGCACAGCCCCGAGAGGTGAAGCCCATCACCAGCTTCAAGACACATCCCGTGCGCTTCCTCTCCATGAGTGACGGCGGGACGTTGTGCTACAGTTACGACGGCGAAATCTATACCCAGCAGCCGGATGCCACCCCGAAGAAAGTCGCCATAGAACTGGTGCGCGATGACCGGCCGCAATTCGCCAACCTGCAGTCTTCCGACGGAGCCACCTCTGCCGTTGTGTCCCCGGACGGAAAACAGATTGCCTTCACGCTGCGCGGAGAAGTCTTTGTCACTTCGGCAGACTATGCCACTACCAAGCAGGTGACGCACACACCGGCACGCGAAGCGGGCCTCTCCTTTGCGACGGACAACCGCACCCTGGCCTACGCCAGCGAGCGAGGCGGCAACTGGCAGCTCTACCTTGCCAAGATAGCCCGCAAGGAAGACCCTAACTTCCCGAACGCCACGCTGATTGAAGAAGAAGTGCTGCTGCCCTCCACCACCGTGGAACGTGCCTATCCGCAATTCTCGCCCGACGGCAAGGAACTCGCCTTTATCGAAGACCGCATCCGGCTGATGGTGCTCAATCTGGAGACGAAGAAGGTGCGCCAGATTACGGACGGCTCCACCTGGTACAGCACCGGCGGAGGATTTGACTACGCATGGTCGCCGGACGGTAAATGGTTTACACTTGAGTTCACGGGTAACAAGCACGACCCCTACTCCGACATCGGCCTGGTCAGCGCAGAGGGAGGCAAAGACATCATCAACCTCACCAATAGCGGCTACATGAGCGGCTATCCCCACTTTGCGCTGGACGGCAACGCCATCCTTTTCACCACCGAACGCTACGGCATGCGTGCCCATGCCTCATGGGGCTCGCTGAACGACGCCATGCTCGTCTTCCTCAACCAAGACGCCTACGACAAATACTGCCTGAGCAAAGAAGACTACGAACTGCGCAAGGAGCTGGAGAAGGAACAAAAGAAGTCTGCCGGAAAAGACACCCCCCAAGACAAAAACAAGGATAAAAAGAAGAAAGACGACAAGAAAGACAGCAATGCTGACGAAAAAGATGACCAGCCGAAAGACATCGTCGTAGAGCTGAAAGGCATCGAAGACCGTGTGGTGCGCCTCACCCCGAATTCTTCCGACATGGGCAGCACCATCATCTCCAAGGATGGCGAGACACTCTACTACCTGGCAGCCTTCGAAGGCGGCTACGACCTCTGGAAGATGAATCTGCGCAAGAAAGAGACCCGCCTGCTGCACAAGATGGATGCCGGATGGGCGGACATGCAGCTGGACAAGGACGGCAAGAGCCTCTTCCTGCTGGGTAGCCACAAGATGCAGAAAATGGACACTTCATCCGACGCGCTGACCCCCATCACCTTCCAGGTAGATGCCAAGATGGACCTGGCTGCGGAGCGCGAATACATGTTCGACCACGTGTACCGCCAACAGCAGAAGCGATTCTACAATACCAATATGCACGGAGTGGACTGGGACAAGATGACCGCCGCCTATCGCCGCTTCCTGCCCCATATCGACAACAATTATGACTTTGCCGAACTGCTGAGCGAATGGCTGGGCGAGCTGAACGTATCTCACACCGGCGGCCGTTTCTATCCCAAAGGGCAATCCGAACCTACTGCCAGCCTGGGACTGTTCTTCGACTGGAACTACACGGGCAAGGGCATGCTCATTGCCGAAGTAGTGGAGAAAGGCCCCTTCGACACAGCCAACACCCGGGTGAAAGCCGGCACAGTCATCGAAAAGATAGACGGCGTGGAAATCACCCCCGATGCGGACTATTACACGCTGCTCAACAACAAGGCACGGAAGAAAACACTTGTTTCTCTCTTCGACCCGCAGACCAAGGAGCACTGGGAAGAGGTCATTATCCCCATTACGAACGGTGCGTTCAGCGATTTACTCTACAGCCGCTGGGTGAAACAGCGTGCGGCAGACGTTGACCGATGGTCGGGTGGCCGATTGGGTTACGTGCACATCGAGTCTATGGGAGACGACAGTTTCCGTTCCGTCTACTCGGACATCCTGGGAAAATACAACAACCGCGAAGGCATCGTCATCGACACCCGTTTCAATGGCGGTGGACGCTTGCACGAGGATATAGAAATACTTTTCAGTGGACAAAAATACTTCACCCAAGTGGTGCGCGGTCGCGAGACGTGCGACATGCCCAGCCGCCGCTGGAACAAACCCTCCATCATGGTGATGTGCGAGGCCAACTACTCCAATGCGCACGGCACGCCGTGGGTTTACAGCCACCGCGGACTGGGCAAGCTGGTAGGCATGCCCGTGCCGGGAACCATGACCAGCGTGTCGTGGGAACGCCTGCAAGACCCGTCATTGGTATTCGGCATCCCCGTCGTGGGCTACCGCCTGTCGGACGGCAGCTATCTGGAGAACTCGCAGCTGGAGCCGGACATCAAAGTAGCCAATTCACCCGAGACCATCGTGAAGGGAGAAGACACACAGCTGAAAGCTGCCGTAGAGGAACTGCTGAAGGAACTCGAAAAATAAGTACCGCCCTGCCCCACGCAGGAATACCGGTCATATAGGCCGATATATATATTAAGATGATGTGTCAAAACGGTTGATGGCACATCATCTTTTTTTATATGCCACAAGGAAGCAAGACTTTTTCTATCTCACTTTTTTGCACTATCTTTGTGACATAAATTCCTAACTCTTTAACTGATTATGTTTGCTGACTTGTTAAACTCCTCCTATTTCGCGCTCTTTCTCATTGTGGCTTTAGGCTTCATGTTGGGAAGAATCAAGATTAAAGGGCTTTCGCTCGACGTCTCCGCCGTCATCTTCATTGCCCTGCTGTTCGGACACTTCGGTGTCATCATCCCCAAAGAATTAGGAAACTTCGGACTGGTGCTCTTCATCTTCACCATCGGCATCCAGGCCGGTCCGGATTTTTCGACTCCTTCCGGAGCAAGGGCAAGACGCTTATCATCATCACCCTGCTCATCATCTGCTCCGCCGCCCTGACGGCAGTAGGACTGAAATATGCCTTCGACATCGATACTCCCAGTGTCGTGGGACTGATAGCCGGTGCCCTGACCAGTACGCCGGGACTCGCCGTTGCCATTGACAGCACCCATTCCCCACTGGCATCCATCGCTTACGGTATTGCCTATCCTTTCGGCGTTATCGGCGTGATTCTCTTCGTTAAGCTGCTGCCCCGTATCATGCGCATCGACCTCGACAAGGAGGCGCGCCGGTTGGAGAAGGAACGCCGCAGCCAGTTCCCGGAACTGACAACCTGTCTGTTCCGCGTAACCAACCCCGCCGCTTCGACCGGAGCCTGATGCAAATCAATGCGCGCGCCATGACCGGAGCCGTCATCTCACGCCACAAGCACAACGAGCAGATAGCCATCCCCACCGCCCAGACCATCCTGCACGAGGGAGACTACATACAAGCCGTGGGTAGCGAAGAGGCCTTAAACCAGCTCGCCGTCCTCGTGGGCGAACGCGAAGAAGGCGAACTGCCACTCGTAGACATGCAGGAGATTGAATCCCTGCTGCTCACCAAGAAGGATATGATAAACAAGCAGCTGGGCGACCTCAACCTGATGAAGAACTTCGCTGCACCGTCACCCGCAACCGCC
>ERZ860023.520-NODE-520-length-22607-cov-2.294298_pt1 | contig 22607 bp, 18 predicted proteins | sample MGYA00509983_ERZ860023 | MGnify/ENA primary metagenome ERZ860023 (study PRJEB30046, sample SAMN00715180) | human gut metagenome | study: EMG produced TPA metagenomics assembly of the A metagenome-wide association study of gut microbiota in type 2...
AGTGAACGGCCAAATGCCGTTGCTCAGCCACTGGTGCTGAATGTTGCAGGTGACGCATCTAAGGCTGAGATTCGTGATATGACAGTGAAGGTTAATAACCAACTGGCTAATGGACAGTCTGCTAACCAGATAACCCTGACCGTCGTGGACAGCTATGGTAACCCGTTGCAGGGGCAAGAAGTTACGCTGACTTTACCGCAGGGTGTGACCAGCAAGACGGGGAATACAGTAACAACCAATGCGGCAGGGAAAGTGGACATTGAGCTTATGTCAACGGTTGCGGGGAACACAGCATCACGGCCTCAGTGAATAATGCTCAGAAGACGGTTACGGTGAAATTCAAGGCGGATTTCAGTACCGGTCAGGCGACCCTGGAGGTTGATGGCAGCACGCCAAAAGTGGCAAACGACAATGATGCCTTTACGCTGACGGCAACGGTTAAGGATCAATACGGCAACCTTCTGCCTGGCGCTGTGGTCGTCTTTAATCTGCCTCGGGGCGTCAAACCGCTTGCAGACGGTAATATCATGGTGAACGCCGACAAGGAGGGTAAAGCGGAACTGAAAGTGGTCTCCGTGACTGCCGGAACGTATGAGATCACGGCGTCGGCAGGAAATGACCAGCCTTCGAATGCGCAGTCTGTAACGTTTGTGGCCGATAAGACTACGGCGACCATCTCCAGTATTGAGGTGATTGGCAACCGTGCAGTGGCGGATGGCAAAACCAAACAGACGTATAAAGTTACGGTGACTGATGCCAATAACAACCTGTTGAAGGATAGCGACGTGACGCTGACTGCCAGCTCGGAAAATTTAGTTCTGGATCCTAAAGGGACGGCGAAAACTAATGAGCAAGGACAGGCTGTTTTCACCGGCTCTACCACTATCGCAGCGACATATACACTCACGGCGAAAGTGGAACAGGCCAACGGTCAGGTATCGACGAAAACTGCTGAATCTAAATTCGTCGCGGATGATAAAAACGCGGTGCTCGCCGCATCTCCAGAACGTGTAGATTCTCTGGTGGCGGACGGGAAGACTACTGCAACAATGACGGTTACCCTGATGGCGGGAGTCAATCCCGTAGGAGGAAGTATGTGGGTCGACATTGAGGCTCCGGAAGGAGTGACGGAGAAGGATTATCAATTCCTGCCGTCGAAGGCTGACCATTTCTCAGGTGGGAAAATCACGCGTACATTTAGTACCAGCAAGCCAGGTGTCTAACGTTCACATTCAACGCACTGACGTATGGCGGGTACGAAATGACGCCTGTGAAGGTGACAATTAACGCCGTTGCTGCAGAGACTGAAAATGGCGAGGAGGAGATGCCATAATTTGAATAGTATGAAAGTTACGATCTAATAAAGAATAATGGTGTTGAAATATTCAACGCCATTATTCACTGAATACCTTGCCTGATACTGATTAAATAGTATCAGGCAAGGATAAAACTCAATAAGAGATAGTGACCAACTAAACCGGACGAACGGGAATAAAAATTTCGCAAACAACATCATTGCCATCCTTTTCTACGAAATCTTCATTGTAATAAAAGCGCTCAATATCGCTGCCGTTCACTCTGGCTAACCCCCTGGCAGGTAACTCTATCAGATAGATGTTACGCACCCAGTCAGGATAATTTTCCCAGTTTCCTTCATAACGGAAAGAGGCATAAAGTCCTCGGGTCGTTGTCCACTCTTTTGGCATGTCAGCATATTCACATACCGTACCAGCAAAAGTTTCAACCGTGAGCAAATCGACCGATTTTGTTGACGGTTCAAACGTGGAAACGAAATAGATATCCGTCTTAAAATTCTTCATACATCTGGCTAAATGATGACGTCGTAGTTTGACTTCTTCATCCGGTGATTTATTCGACACTTCAATGTCATATTTAAATGAGTTGCCAAAAATAGGTGTCTCAGGAAAGTTATTAATCTACACTCCGTCTTTTGCTGTTGACGTATTAAAAAGAAGGGAAGATATTTGCGAGATCCCAATAATCACGGTGGCGGTATTCACGGGGAGAGCAGCCGAATAACTTTTTAAATTCGCGGCTGAATGACTGCTGTGAATCAAAATGCAAAGAGAGTGCAATATCAAGCATAGATTTCGCGGTGAGCCGGACAAGAATGGCGGCACGACAAAGCCTTCGTTTGCGAATGTATTCTCCCAAAGGCACATGCATGAAATTTCGGAACAGAAGCTGGATGTTGCGTCTGCTGTAGCCAGATTTCTGTGCGATATCTTCGATTGAAATAGGGTGCTCAAGATTGCACTCAATCCACTCCAGGAGCTGCTGTAGAATCTTCTGCCTGATCATCTCATTCTCCGTTAATTCTTTGTCATATCGCACATTTTCGTTATACCCTGGGCCCTAAGTGTATCAAAAATAGCAAGGGCGAAGGCAAAAGCACTGGTAGCGTCTGCTTCGTTTCCCCGAAAATAGAGAGGTTTCAGTCCTACATTATTAATGAATTTTTTGCATAAGTGATATCAAAATCCACATACTACTTTGAGGTTACGTTTTAACGTAGACTCATTGTTCATGCCTAATGGAGGGACTGACAGTGGAATTTTCCGTATAGTCTGCTTCAGAGTATTGCAGATGCCCATCAAAAATCGATTTCTCACTGACAGATAAAGAAATGGCACAAATTAGTTCGCTTGATTTGGGTTATGTTGGGGAGTCGGTAAAACATTTTAATCCTGAATTTGTTCGTGGTTGTCTTGCTGTAAAAATACATGATTGATATTAATCATGTATTTTACCTAAGACGACAAAAACCTTTTAACAGGGAGTGATATTGATCTTCACTCTGTCATATCTCCGGTAATTGGCGTCAGGCTTCATCATCAGAAAGGGGGCCTGACGCCTGAAAAAGTGAACAACAGACAGTGTTCGGATTATCAATATTCAGTTTTTAACGTTGAACTGGATTCATTACTGCGTTGTTTAAGAATTTCCCGCGCCGAATCTGCCATTATCATGACTGCACCTGCCAGCATCAGAGTATCTTTCAATACCAGGCGACCAGCACCGGATAAATAAGGGAAACCATGATGAGCGTCACCCAATGCGGGTACCCATGCCTCCGGGGTGGTGATTAAAAATGAGAGTGTTACCAACGGTGTGGTAAATGCCATCAGCCCTCCCAATAAACCTAACCAGCGATTGACAGGATTAGCCAAAACCAGCAGAGCAATAATCACCTCCACGACGCCAAGACCGTTGGAAAAACCATAGGTATTATTGGCCGATTGCCATGCCCTTGCTTCTGGTTTGTATTCGCCTTCGTGAGTCAGATACTGTTTATAGTCTTCCGGGTGTTCATAAAAGAACGACATTAGTGGACTGTTTGCGACGAATGGTGTAATGCTGTCTGCCTCGTAAGGGACAAACTTTAATAACCCAATCCACATAAAAACAATTGCAATACTCAGACGAATCAATGTCAGGCCAATTTTATCTCCCCGACTTAACAGGTGCAGGTATTTTTCCATTGTGAACATCCTTATTTATACAATACTGCTGTTGCGGTTGAATTATTATCAATTCGCATCGATGTGACTTTCCAGGATGAAGCATTATATTTTCTGGCTATATCAGCATGGCATCCTCCAGAACTGTCGGTGATGCTGATACTGACGAGACGCTGATATGTTTCAGAATTATTTTATCATCTGCATTGGTGGAAAATGCCATAACGCCAGATAATAGTGTTGCAAATAAAACGGATTTTTTAAACATATAAAATACCATCAATGAAGTGATTAAGAAGTTATAGAGTAACAGGGAATTAATAAGATTCTTTTCTCTGAGACGCCAGAATATTTGTTCTGGCGTCTGATTTTGAGTTTATTTGACTAATGAAAATAGATCATTGAGTGATTCGCTCATCGACGGATGAGTAAATATCTGATCGCGTAATATGCTATAAGGCAGCCCGGCATCCATCACCATTTTCACTATATTGATCATCTCGTGGGAGTCAACACACAGCAGTGATGCCCCTAACATACGTTGGGTTTTATTATCAACAATCGCTTTTAATACCCCACGAGTATCATTCATCACTCTGGCACGCGGAATTGCAGCTACAGGCAATGTCACCACCTGAATATCAGCACCACTCTCTCTGGCTTGTTCTTCTGTCATACCAACCCTGGACAGGGGCGGTGTCATAAATACGGAATAAGGCACATTTTTCCGATCATCAGTACTACGTTTGCCTTCACCCAGTAACTCATCACGTACAATGCGGTAATCATCCAGTGATATGTAAGTAAATTGCAGCCCGCCGGTAACATCTCCCATCGCCCAAATATTGTCTGCGGTGGTATGTAATCGCTTGTCAACGACAATTGCCCCGCGCTCGTTTACTGCGATACCGGCATTTTCTGGATGTAACGAAGCGGTAGCCGGTTGACGACCGGAAGCTATTAACAGTGCATCCACCGCCAGTTGGGCGTGCTCGCTATGCACTTGCACTTGATTTTCATGGTGACTGATTCGCTCCACATGGGCATTGAGGATAATATCGACGCCCTGATCGCGTAAAATCGTCGCGATATTATCAGCAATATCCCGATCTTCCCGAGGCAAAAACAGCGAAGCTGCTTCTAAAATGGTTACCTTGCTGCCAAAATTAGCGAACATAGAGGCGAACTCAACGCCAATATATCCGCCGCCCAAAATACCTAAATGCCCAGGCAATTCTTTTAGATTAAGTAATCCGGTGCTGTCATATACTCCTGGCGTGGTGGTAATTCCAGGAATTGGCGGAACCACGGTTTGTGCACCGGTATTAATAAAAATTTTCTCGCCATGAATTTCCAGATTTCCCTCAGGCCGATGAACACGCAGGCTATGATTATTGATAAACTCCGCCTGGCCGTCGATCACGTCGATATTGGGCATATCCGCAAGATTATGAAAATTCTTATTACGTAAAAAATTAACCACTTCATTTTTACGCTGTATGGCACGGACAAAATCTGTGTGCTGCTGTGCGTCATGAACCAATGTTTTGGTTGGGATGCAGCCGATATTAATACAGGTCCCGCCATACATTGCATTTGATTGTTCGATGAGAGCCACTCGCCAACCTGCTTTTGCCAGCGTGACGGCTAATGTTTTTCCAGCCTTGCCAAAACCAATAATCACTGCCTGATATTTATTCATGATGATTTCCTGTCGAAACGCGTTCATTTGACATCATGACTATAGACGCAAAAGAGCAAATAACATTTCTTCACAACGCTTGATATTTTGTCTTATCGTCTGATATTTTCTTTTTCTTAATCAGAATCACAAAACAAAAATCATGATTAACTATTTGATGGTATTAGATTAGTTATTTACTAAGATTGTTGGTGTTTGTAATCAAAAACCACTCAGGAGTCTGATATGGATGCCCTTAGCCGTTTGTTGATGCTTAACGCTCCACAAGGAACGATCGATAAGAATTGCGTGTTAGGAAGTGACTGGCAGCTTCCACATGGTGCCGGGGAATTATCGGTTATTCGTTGGCATGCGTTAACGCAAGGAGCGGCGAAGCTGGAAATGCCGACGGGGAGATTTTTACATTACGCCCGGGAAATGTGGTCCTGCTACCACAAAATTCAGCCCATCGCCTGAGTCATGTCGATAATGAATCAACCTGTATTGTCTGCGGCACTCTTCGGCTGCAACATTCGGCGCGTTATTTTTTAACGTCTTTGCCGGAAACGCTGTTTTTAGCACCGGTTAACCACAGCGTAGAATATAACTGGCTGAGGGAGGCGATCCCGTTTTTACAACAGGAATCCAGATTGGCAATGCCGGGAGTGGATGCACTGTGTAGCCAGATCTGCGCTACATTCTTTACCCTCCGGTGCGTGAGTGGATTGCACAGGTTAATACTGAGAAAAACATTCTCAGTTTGCTTCTGCATCCACGTCTTGGTGCGGTAATACAGCAAATGTTGGAAATGCCAGGACACGCCTGGACCGTCGAATCGCTGGCCAGCATCGCCCACATGTCCCGGGCAAGTTTTGCCCAGCTTTTCCGTGATGTTTCCGGAACCACGCCGCTGGCTGTATTAACAAAGTTGCGTCTACAAATAGCGGCCCAGATGTTTTCCCGGGAAATGCTCCCTGTTGTGGTGATCGCTGAGTCAGTAGGCTATGCCAGTGAATCATCTTTTCACAAGGCGTTTGTCCGCGAGTTTGGTTGTACCCCGGGAGAATATCGGGAAAGGGTCAGACAGCTTGCACCCTGAATAAAACCGCCAGAAATCAGGGCAAAGATAATCCGCATTCCGGGAGTTGTGAGCCTTTCAACTATTTCTATTTCCAACGGTGGTTTGGGCTTTATATATTTTTTCTGATGGACTCTAGCTCAGTTTTTAAATAAAAATGCAAACTAAATTGCTTCAATTAAATAAAATCCCGACTATTACTTGATACGTGATTATTGTCGGTGATTTTTTTGTACACCATCAGTGTATATCTCAATAACCCCTGAATAAGTAGCTCTGAATAGGTATAAGGGATGTAGCCATTTTAAAATGGATTTCTTATGCCAAAAATGATCGTCGATTTCCCAATAAAATGTGAGCGATGCCGAAAGAAATAAAATTAGTTATTGCATTTGAAGTTTGGATGAAAGATTATCATTTGTCATACAAATGAGGGGTGGTATGTTGCTAGCCAATTAAAAAAGAACGCCATATTTATTGATGATTGATCCCCCGGAAGGAGGGGAACCATCGGCATAAATGGGCATGAAGTAATGGAGTATTAGTTGTGAATGTCAATTTCTTTGTCACCTGTATTGGTGACGCCCTGAAATCAAGAATGGCACGAGACTCCGTGCTGCTACTGGAAAAACTCGGCTGTCGCGTAAATTTCCCGGAGAAACAGGGATGCTGCGGTCAGCCTGCGATCAATAGTGGTTATATCAAAGAAGCGATTCCAGGGATGAAAAATCTGATCGCCGCACTGGAGGATAACGACGATCCCATTATTTCACCAGCTGGCTCTTGCACCTATGCCGTAAAAAGTTACCCGACGTATCTGGCGGATGAACCTGAATGGGCATCACGTGCCGAAAAGGTTGCCGCGCGTATGCAGGATCTCACCTCTTTTATTGTTAATAAATTAGGGGTAGTCGATGTAGGTGCCAGTTTGCAAGGGAGAGCGGTGTATCACCCATCTTGTAGCCTGGCCCGTAAGCTGGGGGTGAAGGACGAGCCACTTACGCTGCTGAAAAATGTGCGTGGACTGGAGCTGTTGACCTTTGCTGAACAGGATACCTGCTGCGGATTTGGCGGCACGTTCTCGGTCAAAATGGCCGAAATATCCGGCGAGATGGTGAAAGAAAAGGTTGTGCACCTGATGGAAGTCCGCCCTGAGTATTTAATTGGTGCTGACGTGAGTTGCCTGCTGAACATCAGTGGGCGATTACAACGGGAAGGGCAGAAAGTCAAAGTGATGCATATTGCTGAAGTGTTGATGAGCCGCTGAGGATATAAAGATGTCGATCAAAACCAGTAATACAGATTTTAAGACACGCATCCGTCAGCAAATTGAAGATCCGATCATGCGCAAAGCGGTGGCAAACGCGCAGCAGCGTATTGGGGCAAATCGGCAAAAAATGGTCGATGAATTGGGGCACTGGGAGGAGTGGCGCGATCGGGCCGCCCAGATACGTGATCATGTTCTGAGTAATCTCGACGCTTATCTGTACCAGCTCTCAGAAAAAGTGACGCAAAACGGCGGTCACGTCTATTTTGCAAAAACCAAAGAAGACGCTACTCGCTACATTTTACAGGTTGCCCAACGCAAAAATGCCCGGAAGGTGGTGAAATCTAAATCGATGGTGACCGAAGAGATTGGTGTCAATCATGTGTTGCAGGATGCTGGCATTCAGGTGATTGAAACCGATCTGGGTGAATATATTCTCCAGCTGGATCAAGATCCGCCATCTCATGTTGTGGTCCCGGCAATTCATAAAGATCGCCATCAGATCCGTCGAGTGCTACACGAACGTCTGGGCTATGAGGGGCCGGAAACGCCTGAAGCGATGACCTTATTCATCCGGCAAAAAATCCGCGAAGATTTCCTCAGTGCTGAAATAGGTATTACCGGCTGTAATTTCGCGGTGGCAGAGACAGGTTCGGTATGCCTGGTGACCAATGAAGGTAATGCGCGAATGTGTACCACGCTGCCTAAAACGCATATTGCAGTGATGGGAATGGAGCGTATTGCCCCCACGTTTGCCGAGGTAGATGTATTGATCGCCATGCTGGCGCGCAGTGCCGTTGGTGCACGTTTGACGGGATACAACACCTGGCTGACAGGACCGCGCGAAGCGGGGCACGTTGATGGTCCTGAAGAGTTTCATCTGGTTATTGTCGATAACGGGCGTTCTGAGGTGCTGGCCTCTGAATTTCGGGATGTGCTGCGCTGTATTCGCTGCGGGGCTTGTATGAATACTTGTCCGGCATATCGCCATATTGGCGGTCATGGATATGGCTCTATTTATCCAGGGCCAATTGGTGCGGTGATTTCTCCGCTACTTGGCGGCTATAAAGATTTTAAAGATTTACCCTACGCCTGCTCTTTATGCACTGCTTGTGACAGCGTGTGTCCGGTGCGTATTCCGCTGTCAAAACTGATTTTGCGTCATCGTCGGGTGATGGCTGAAAAAGGGATCACCGCAAAAGCAGAGCAACGGGCGATAAAAATGTTCGCTTATGCCAATAGTCATCCAGGATTGTGGAAAGTCGGGATGATGGCCGGCGCTCATGCGGCAAGCTGGTTTATCAATGGCGGCAAAACACCACTCAAATTTGGCGCGATTAGCGACTGGATGGAAGCACGCGATCTTCCTGAAGCTGACGGAGAGAGTTTCCGTAGTTGGTTTAAGAAACATCAGGCGCAGGAGAAAAAGAATGGATAATCGAGGCGAATTTTTGAATAACGTTGCTCAGGCACTGGGTCGCCCGCTGCGATTTGAACCGCAAGCAGAAGATGCGCCGCTTAACAACTATGCTAACGAGCGGCTTACCGAACTTAACCAACAGCAGCGCTGTGACGCGTTTATTCAGTTTGCCAGCGATGTTATGTTGACGCGCTGTGAACTGACCAGCGAGGCGAAGGCGGCAGAAGCTGCAATACGACTGTGTAAAGAGCTGGGAGAACAGTCGGTCGTGATTAGCGGTGACACGAGGCTGGAGGAATTAGGGATTAGCGAACGTTTGCAGCAGGAATGCAATGCCGTTGTTTGGGATCCGGCGAAAGGTGCCGAGAATATCTCGCAGGCAGAGCAGGCTAAAGTGGGCGTCGTATATGCTGAATATGGTTTAACCGAATCGGGAGGCGTGGTTCTTTTTTCCGCCGCCGGGCGCGGGCGTTCATTGAGCCTGCTCCCGGAATCTTCTCTTTTTATCCTGCGTAAAAGCACAATCCTGCCGCGTGTAGCGCAACTCGCAGAAAAATTGCATCAGAAAGCGCAGGCCGGTGAACGAATGCCGTCCTGCATTAACATCATTAGCGGCCCTAGTTCAACGGCGGATATTGAGCTTATCAAAGTCGTCGGAGTTCATGGCCCGGTGAAAGCGGTGTATCTGATTATTGAGGATTGTTGAGAGAGATATGAAGTCTGGACATAAACCTGAAGAAGGCATACGAGGTTGAAAATAGCGTTAAGGACAACCTGACTTAACCCCGTTCCGTCATGGTTATGCTGCTCTTCTGTAAATATCCTGGCATTAGTAATGCCAGGATATTTACAGTGAAAAAGACAGGCATCCATTCCTGAAAACGGGTTCCCTTCCCGGTCATTGTCACTTCAGCTTTATACAGGCACTCTCTATCAGAATGCTGTGTATTACTGCCCAGAGTTTTGTTGGTATTCATCTACCATTTTTTTGACAAGGCAAAACATTACAGAAATTACAATGCTTAGAAAAAATCCCAGAGCCAGGCAAATGGCAGCAGGGTATTTATTTTTTATTTCTGGTGAGCTTATAGTTACACAGCCATCACCGTTCGGATACAATGACCAGTTCCTGGTCAGGTATATCATTTTTGTATAAAGCTCACTGTTAATTGCTGAAGGTATTTGTATCTCATCGAGAACTTGCCTGCCATTATGGTATTCTGACGCATACCATTTGATAATAGACGCCTGCACGCGAGATATTTCCGCTTCAGCAGTTGGTAAATCTCTCTTATCTCCTGACCATTCCAGCTTTATTTCTCTGTTCTTGACATCTGGGCTGGTGTGAAAAAATGTAGTAATTCGCTGTATAACATCTTCAGTCATTGCGGTCTGACAGGCAAAATTATTATTGCTATCACAGCTAACAAGTATACCTGGCGTTGTCTGGTTTATTTTTAGGCTGTAAATCACTTTTATATTGTCTTTATTGATATACAGAAACAACAGCACCATAGCCATACATATAGCCATAATAAAAAGGATAACACGAATCTTTTTCTTCAGATAAAATAAAATCTCAATCAGATCGATATCCTGTTTGATTTGTTCACGCATAATATATCCAGAAAATAAAATCTGTCGCAGATAAGGTTGTATTAATAGTCTGTATCAGGAATGTTCGGGGTAAATATCAGCAAAAAACCAGCATCATGAATACTGGATATGAAGCATGAGAGTTACCTCAGTGTTTATATAAGGATTCGGTCCCCCTCTCTGGAACGGTAACTCTCAATCTGATCGGTTCCTGCGTTAGTTCACATCACGACTCATTTTTTCGCTCTCACCGGCATCCCATTTGCCACAAAATATCCCGCCGTGCTCCTCGGCAGCGCTTCCTGTCCACGAATCATATCCGCTATTTTCTCGCCAATCATAATTGTCGTGGCGTTCAAATTCCCGGTGATAATCTGCGGCATAATTGACGCATCCACCACGCGCAGGCCTTCCAGCCCATGCACGCGGCCTTCGCCGTCAACCACGGACATCTCGTCGTAACCCATTTTGCAGGTACCGCACGGATGGAAGGCGGTTTCGGCGTGATTACGCACGAACTCATCGAGCTGCTCATCCGTCTGACATTCCGTGCCGGGGCTGATTTCGCGGCCACGATACTGATCCAGCGCCGGTTGATGCATGATCTCCCGGGTGATGCGAATTGCGTCGCGGAACTCCTGCCAGTCCTGCTCGTGTGACATGTAGTTAAACAGAATTGCCGGATGCTGGTGCGGGTCGCGGGATTTAATCCGCACATGCCCACGGCTTGGCGAGCGCATTGAGCCGACGTGGCACTGGAAACCGTGCTCTTTCACTGCATTCGAGCCGTTATAGTTAATCGCTACTGGCAGGAAATGGTACTGAATATTCGGCCACGCAAATTCCTCACGGCTGCGAATAAATCCACCTGCTTCAAAGTGGTTGCTGGCACCAACGCCAGTGCCGCCAAACAGCCACTCCGCACCGATTTTCGGCTGGTTCCACCACTGCAGGGCAGGGTAGAGGGAAACCGGTTCTTTGCACTCATATTGCAGATACATCTCCAGATGATCCTGAAGATTTTCGCCGACGCCGGGTAATTCATGCACCAGCGGAATATCAAACTCCGCCAGCAGTTCAGCGTTGCCGACGCCGGAGCGTTGCAGGATCTGCGGTGAGGCAATCGCGCCTGCACATAACAGCACTTCTTTGTTGGCCGTTGCGCGGGTTGGGATGGTGCTGTCGCCTTCCAGCCATTCGACGCCCACCGCGCGTTTGCCGTCAAAAATGATGTGATCGGTCATAGCGTGAGTACGAATGGTCAGGTTAGGACGCGATTTGGCCTGATCGAGATAGCCACGCGCGGTGCTGGCGCGACGGCCCTGCGGCGTGACGGTGCGATCCATCGGACCAAAACCTTCCTGCTGATAACCGTTGAGATCGTCCGTGCGCGGGTAGCCCGCCTGCACGCCCGCTTCAATCATCGCTTCAAACAGCGGATTGACGCCGGGTTTGGAGGTAGTGACGCTCACCGGGCCATCACCGCCGTGATAGTCGTTTTCACCCATATCGCGAGTCTCGGCCTTGCGGTAGTAGGGCAGGCAGTCGAGGTAGCTCCAGTTCTCCAGACCGGGTTCTTGCGCCCAGTTATCGAGATCCAGCGCATTGCCACGGATGTAGCACATGCCGTTGATCAGCGACGATCCACCCAGACCTTTACCGCGTCCGCACTCCATGCGGCGGTTATTCATAAACGGTTCAGGTTCCGTTTCATAGGCCCAGTTGTAGCGTTTACCCTGTAGCGGGAATGCCAGGGCAGCGGGCATCTGGGTGCGGAAGTCAAAGCGATAGTCCGGGCCGCCCGCTTCAAGCAGCAGCACGGAGGTATTCGGATCTTCAGTCAGACGGGTAGCGAGAACGTTGCCGGCTGAGCCGGCACCAATAATGATGTAGTCAAATTGCAAATAAACCTCCTGGTTAGAATATGGACTGGAATTTAGCCATCTCAACCTGGATGGACTTCACCTGGGTGTAACTCTGGAGCGTCATCACGCCGTTCTCGCGACCAATGCCGGAGTGTTTGTAGCCGCCAACGGGCATCTCTGCCGGGGATTCGCCCCAGGTGTTGATCCAGCAAATACCCGCTTCCAGCTGATGAATGACGCGATGCGCGCGGTTCAGGTCCGCTGTCACGATGCCCGCCGCCAGGCCGTAGTCGGTATCGTTAGCGCGGCGAATGACTTCGTCTTCCGACTCGTAGGTCAGAATGGACATCACTGGCCCGAAGATCTCTTCACGCACGATGGTCATATCGTCGCTGCAATCGGTGAACACTGTCGGTGCAACCCATGCGCCGTTATCGAAGCCATCGCCTTTCAGTACATCGCCGCCGCACAGTACGCGCGCGCCTTCCTCTTTGCCTTTGGCGATATAGCGCAGCACGTTATCGCGATGCGGGAAGCTGACCAGCGGGCCGAAGTTAGTTTGCGGATCGAAAACGTCGCCCGCGCGAATGCGCTCAACGCGCGCCAGAATTTTCTGCTCAAATGCGGCTTTGCATTTCGCCGGAACGAAGACGCGGGTGCCATTGGTACACACCTGACCGGAGCTGAAGAAGTTTGCCATCATGGCGATATCGGCGGCGAGATCGAGATCCGCATCATCGAAAACGATCAGCGGTGATTTACCGCCCAGTTCCATGGTCACTTCTTTCAGGGAAGAGGCCGCCGAGTTAGCCATCACTTTTTTGCCGCTGGCGACACCGCCGGTAAATGACACTTTGGCAATGCCCGGATGCTCGGTCAGATATTGCCCGGTCTCCGCGCCCACGCCCGGCAACACGTTAAATACGCCGTCCGGCAGGCCCGCTTCGCTGTAAATTTCAGCCAGCTTTAACGCGGTAAGCGGGGTAACTTCGCTCGGTTTGAAAATCATTGCGTTGCCTGCCGCCAGCGCCGGGGCGGATTTCCACAGGGCAATCTGGATCGGGTAGTTCCATGCGCCAATCCCTGCCACTACGCCCAGCGGTTCGCGGCGGGTATACACAAAGGACGTTTCACGCAACGGGATCTGGTTGCCTTCCAGCGCCGGGATCAGCCCGGCGTAGTACTCCAGCACGTCCGCACCGGTAACGATATCGACGGTTGAGGTTTCCGAATATGCTTTTCCGGTGTCGAGGGTTTCCAGTTTTGCGAGTTCGTCATTGCGTTCACGCAGAATATCAACGGCCCGACGCAGAATACGCGAGCGCTCCATGGCGGTCATCGACGCCCAGATTTTTTGCTCCTGCTGGGCGCTTTTCACGGCGCGATCGACATCCTCGCGCCCGGCGGCCTGCACGGTCGCCAGCACGTTACCGTTGGCCGGGTTAATGGTCTCGAAGGTGCGACCGCTGGTGGCGGAGGTATAACCACCATGTATATAAAGCTGCTGTTCTGCCATTCGGGACATCACGTCTCCTCGGTTAATCGGTGGGTAGATGCTGAGTGATAAAGTGGCGGGTCAGGGAATTAGCGCGGGTTTTATCCAGCGGTTTGCCGCTCAGAGCCGCGCGCAGCCATAATCCATCAATCAGCGCGGCCAGGCCGTAGCCCGCTTCCTGTGCCTGTTCGCGCGGCAATTCGCGACGAAACTCGCTCACCAGATTCGACAGCAAGCGGCGGCTGCTGACCTGCTGTAAACGATAGAGCATCGGCTGATGCATACTGCTGGCCCAGAACGCCAGCCAGGCTTTCATCGCCGCACTGCTCACCTGCGTTTCATCGAAGTTTCCGCCAACAATCGCCTGTAATCGCTGCTCTGCACTGCCCTGCGGAAGTGCATGTAATCGATTCAAAACCGCGTCACGCAGCTGACTGGTGATATCGCGCATGGTTGCTTCCAGCAGACCATTTTTGTCCCTGAAATAGTGGCTGATGATCCCCGTAGAAACGCCTGCACGGCGGGCGATCTGCGCGATCGTTGCATCGTGCATGCCCACTTCATTTATTGCTTCCAGTGTGGCGTCGATCAGTTGTCTGCGCCGGATCGACTGCATCCCCAATTTGGGCATTTTCGCCACTCCATTCATCAGCGGTGTTTATCTATTAAAGCGGTTATTGATTGGACGTTCAATATAAAATGTGTCTTAATTGTTACGAATTTGATTTTAAATAGTAACAATAACAGTGGGGATACTGGATGACAGACCTTTCACACAGCAGGGAAAAGGACAAAATCAATCCGGTGGTGTTTTACACCTCCGCCGGACTGATTTTGTTGTTTTCCCTGACAACGATCCTGTTTCGCGACTTCTCGGCCCTGTGGATTGGCCGCACGCTGGACTGGGTTTCTAAAACCTTCGGTTGGTACTATCTGCTGGCGGCAACGCTCTATATTGTCTTTGTGGTCTGTATCGCTTGTTCGCGTTTTGGTTCGGTGAAGCTCGGGCCAGAACAATCCAAACCGGAATTCAGCCTGCTGAGTTGGGCGGCGATGCTGTTTGCTGCCGGGATCGGTATCGACCTGATGTTCTTCTCCGTAGCCGAACCGGTAACGCAGTATATGCAGCCGCCGGAAGGCGCGGGACAGACGATTGAGGCCGCGCGTCAGGCGATGGTCTGGACGCTGTTTCACTACGGCTTAACCGGCTGGTCGATGTATGCGCTGATGGGCATGGCGCTCGGATACTTTAGCTATCGTTATAATTTGCCGCTCACCATCCGCTCGGCGCTGTACCCGATCTTCGGTAAACGGATTAACGGGCCGATAGGTCACTCAGTGGATATTGCAGCGGTGATCGGCACTATCTTCGGTATTGCCACTACGCTCGGTATCGGTGTGGTGCAGCTTAACTATGGCTTGAGCGTACTGTTTGATATTCCCGATTCGATGGCGGCAAAAGCGGCACTGATCGCCTTGTCGGTGATCATCGCCACTATCTCGGTGACATCCGGTGTCGATAAGGGCATTCGCGTGTTATCGGAGCTTAATGTCGCGCTGGCGCTGGGATTGATCCTGTTCGTGTTGTTTATGGGCGACACTTCGTTCCTGCTTAATGCACTGGTGCTGAATGTTGGCGACTATGTGAATCGCTTTATGGGCATGACGCTCAACAGTTTTGCCTTCGACCGTCCAGTTGAGTGGATGAATAACTGGACGCTTTCTTCTGGGCATGGTGGGTGGCATGGTCGCCGTTTGTCGGCTTGTTCCTGGCGCGTATCTCGCGTGGGCGTACCATTCGCCAGTTCGTGCTGGGCACGTTGATTATTCCGTTTACCTTCACGCTGTTATGGCTCTCGGTGTTCGGCAATAGCGCGCTGTATGAAATCATCCACGGCGGAGCGGCATTTGCCGAGGAAGCGATGGTCCATCCGGAGCGCGGCTTCTACAGCCTGCTGGCGCAGTATCCGGCGTTTACCTTTAGCGCCTCCGTCGCCACCATTACTGGCCTGCTGTTTTATGTGACCTCGGCGGACTCCGGGGCGCTGGTGCTGGGGAATTTCACCTCGCAGCTTAAAGATATCAACAGCGACGCCCCCGGCTGGCTGCGCGTCTTCTGGTCGGTGGCGATTGGCCTACTGACGCTCGGCATGCTGATGACCAACGGGATATCCGCGCTGCAAAACACCACGGTGATTATGGGGCTGCCGTTCAGCTTTGTGATCTTCTTCGTGATGGCGGGGTTGTATAAATCTCTGAAGGTAGAAGATTACCGCCGTGAAAGTGCCAACCGCGATACCGCACCGCGACCGCTGGGGCTTCAGGATCGCCTGAGCTGGAAAAAACGTCTCTCGCGCCTGATGAATTATCCGGGCACGCGTTACACTAAACAGATGATGGAGACGGTCTGTTACCCGGCAATGGAAGAAGTGGCGCAGGAGCTGCGGTTGCGCGGCGCATACGTGGAGCTAAAAAGCCTGCCGCCGGAAGAGGGACAACAGTTGGGGCATCTGGATTTGTTGGTGCATATGGGCGAAGAACAAAACTTTGTCTATCAGATTTGGCCGCAGCAATACTCGGTGCCGGGCTTTACCTACCGCGCACGTAGCGGTAAATCGACCTACTACCGGCTGGAAACCTTCCTGTTAGAAGGCAGCCAGGGCAACGACCTGATGGACTACAGCAAAGAGCAGGTGATCACCGATATTCTTGACCAGTACGAGCGGCACCTTAACTTTATTCATCTCCATCGTGAAGCGCCGGGCCATAGCGTGATGTTCCCGGACGCGTGATTGTTATTGCATAAAACCGCGCCATGTCTGCATATGGCGCGGTTTCTCTTACCTCTTGATACGTTATATCTGTACGGTTAAGCCCTTAGTATCGATTGATGATTGCCAGGCAACAGATAATAAAAAAGAAAAGAACTATTGCAGCCCAAAACCTACGTTTGGACTGTTGTGAATGTTCAATAAGCTTAGTCTTATTTAATGTAAATATTGGTGCTAATTTGAAATGACGCTTTATTCATGGGGAACGCGTAGCGCAAATCAACTAAAATCAATGTAACCGTTTGTTGTTTAAGGTTTAATTGTCTGTGTCTGATATTTTATTAATTGTTTTAAATATTGTTTTTATTGTCATTGCTATAATATTGGTTATCATTTGCTGAATGGATTCAGTCTTAATGGGTGGGTTTTTAAGGGACAGGCATAGAGTAATGATACGTATGCATAACCAACATCTTTACTCATTATGTCATTGAATGTTGACGCTATGTGTTTATGAGGGAGAGGTATTTTCAGTTGATCTGGATTGTTAAATTCATATAATGCGCCTTTGCTCATGAATGGATGCCAGTACGTAGTGGGAAATTATAAATATTGAAATAGTCCAACTACTTCTTTATTACCAAAAATGAGTATCTGAATTTTAATATTGCATTCTTGCGTGATTATCTCCTGAGTTTGTCTTGTGATTACCTTTTTAAGGTATTTAGCGTAACTGTTTTTGAGCGAGCATCAGAGGTAAAGATAATCTTTTTGATAGTGATGTGGGATGTTATACGTATGGCATCGCTAATGTTTATGGTTACCCCTTATGTGTGCTCAGGAATCCACAGGTAATCACTCATACTGAACAGCGATAAAAGATAAAGGTGTGTTCATGAATTCATGTGATTTTCGTGTTTTTCTGCAAGAGTTCGGTACAACGGTTCATTTGTCATTGCCTGGTAGCGTATCCGAGAAAGAACGACTGCTACTCAAGCTGCTGATGCAGGGAATGTCTGTAACAGAAATATCACAGTACAGAAATCGCAGTGCAAAGACAATTTCACATCAAAAGAAACAGCTCTTTGAGAAACTGGGGATTCAGAGCGATATTACTTTCTGGCGCGATATTTTCTTTCAGTACAATCCGGAGATCATATCCGCCACGGGTAGTAATAGTCATAGATATATTAATGATAATCACTATCACCATATCGTCACGCCTGAAGCCATCAGTCTGGCGTTGGAAAACCACGAATTCAAACCGTGGATCCAACCGGTTTTCTGCGCGCAGACTGGGGTACTGACGGGCTGTGAGGTGCTTGTCCGCTGGGAACATCCACAAACGGGAATTATCCAACCGGATCAGTTTATTCCTCTGGCGGAGTCATCCGGTCTTATTGTCATAATGACCCGCCAACTGATGAAACAGACTGCGGATATTCTGATGCCGGTAAAACATTTGCTGCCGGATAATTTCCATATTGGTATCAACGTCTCGGCGGGTTGTTTTTTGGCCGCGGGATTTGAAAAAGAATGCCTGAATCTGGTCAAGAAATTAGGAAACGATAAAATCAAACTGGTTCTCGAGCTAACGGAACGTAACCCTATTCCGGTAACGCCAGAAGCCAGAGCGATATTTGACAGCCTTCATCAGCACAACATTACCTTTGCGCTGGATGACTTTGGTACGGGTTATGCGACCTATCGTTATCTGCAGGCGTTTCCGGTCGATTTTATTAAGATCGATAAGTCATTTGTGCAAATGGCGAGTGTCGACGAAATCTCCGGTCATATTGTGGACAATATTGTCGAACTGGCGCGTAAGCCTGGTCTGAGTATCGTAGCGGAAGGGGTAGAGACCCAGGAGCAGGCGGATTTAATGATCGGTAAAGGCGTTCACTTTTTGCAGGGCTATTTGTACTCCCCGCCAGTTCCGGGTAATAAATTTATCTCTGAATGGGTAATGAAAGCAGGTGGTTGATGTAAACCGCTATTCACAGCGCATCGGGAGGTTGGCAGCGATTAATTCTCCCGATGCAGTAAATCCTGATAGATCCCCGTTAATATGCCATTTGGCGCAAATTGTTTTTTAATCCACTGCGTCACCTGACCCGTAGCAGAATGCTGAGTCGCCAGCAACATGCGCGAATCCTGGCGCGGATTATGGATTTGTCGGGTAACCAGCAGGGATTGCGCCATCGCCTCACGGACCATGTAATCCGGCAAAAAACCAATTCCTTCACCTAAAATCTGGCACTGACATTTGGTGTTGAAATCTGGCACCAGAATCGACTCCTGCCCATGCAGCAACCAGCCCACTTTTTTATTAATCGTATGCGCGGTGTCCTCCACCATAATATTAGGGTAGAGACGCAGTTGGCTTTCGGCGATGGGTTCCGGCACAAAGGCTAACGGGTGATCCGGGGCGATAGCAAAAGCCCAGCGAATCGCGCCAATTTCAGTGTAATCAATACCGCCGCCGTCCAGTAGTGTATCGGGTGCGCCGATGGCGATATTGGCCTGATTATTAATAATCGCATCCCAGACGCCGTTATACACTTCGGTGGTGACGGTAATCTGGCAGGTAGGAAACTGCTTTTTCAGCACCTGTAATAAGCGCGCGGTGTGTTTGGGCGTATAAAGCAGCTGATTAATACAAATGCGCACACGCGCTTCTATGCCCTGCGAAATAGTATCTATGCTACGTTTGATGGCATAAAAATCATTCAGCAGGTCGGTAGCTTTGCGGAAAAAATAACGCCCGGACTCCGTTAACTCAATGCTGCGGGTACTGCGAGTGAACAGCACCACATCCAGCCCCGTCTCCATACGCTTAATGGTGTAGCTAATGGCGGAAGTGGTTAAACCCAACTCTTCTGCGGCTTTACTGAAGCTGCCAAAACGCGCAGCGGTAGTAAATGCCAACAGATTCTCTTCGGTAAAAATTGAGTTCATTAAACCATTCTCGCCATTATCTACTATGAATTTCTCCAGCTATGACTGTAGAGGTATCGGTTAAAGATAGATAATCATTTTTGAATAACTTTTAATACCCGTCGCGTTTAGTCGTCGCTTCGCTTAATTTTTGTCCACCATATTCTGAAATTACCCCCACGCAGTTACCCGCCAGAAAACCCAGTAACGTCACCGTCCAGTTCATCCCGCTGGCAAAAAACAGCGTCATGCCGAGAAAGCCACCGGGAATAAAGGACAGTAACCAGAAACGCCCTTGCCAGACCACTACCGCCGAGAAGGGTACGGTAGTAATTACGCTCGCCCAGAACGCGGACAGTCCACTTACAGAGGCCAGCCAACCAGCAGTCAGCGCGGCGAAAAACGCCCACACCATCCCGGAATAATTAACCGCCAGACTTCTGATAAACCCCGATTTACCGCCGCCTGCGGCATAAAAACTGCAAAAGGCGACGAAGCCAATGGTTCCTAATAATTCCCATCCTTGAGAGAGCCCGACATGTGAAGACACTAACTGCCAAAGCCCTGCACAAATACCGACGGTGACACCCGTTGCCGTGAGTCCGTTCATCTTGTTCCCCTCTGGTTAGACATGGACGAAAGCTACTCTTACATGTGCAGACTATAGAGAAATAAAACCTGATTGAGTGAAAGGGTATCGGGTCAAAGAAACAAATATTGCACTACCGCACACTGCGAAAAGATTGTTGAATATTATTCAACAAAAAGGCGAGATACGGCGAATTAAATTTAAGCGGGTTCTTTTATCAGATTATCGTTGCTATTCTCAATTCATCGAAAACAGCCACAAAAACCAGGGGAATGTGAATGAGTATAAAAAATCTACCTGCCGACTATTTATTGGCTGCACAACAGGGTGATATCGATAAAGTAAAAACCTGCCTTGCGCTGGGTGTCGATATTAATACCTGCGATCGTCAGGGGAAAACGGCAATTACGCTGGCAAGTTTATATCAGCAATATGCTTGCGTTCAGGCATTAATTGATGCCGGAGCGGATATTAATAAGCAAGATCATACCTGTTTAAATCCTTTTTTAATTAGCTGTCTGAACGATGATTTAACGCTACTACGAATTATTTTACCGGCTAAACCCGATCTTAATTGCGTAACCCGTTTTGGCGGTGTCGGCCTGACGCCTGCCTGTGAAAAAGGCCATTTAAGTATTGTAAAAGAGCTTTTGGCGCATACGGAGATTAACGTTAACCAGACCAACCATGTAGGCTGGACGCCGCTACTGGAAGCGATTGTGCTTAATGATGGTGGTATTAAACAGCAGGCGATTGTGCAGTTATTGCTGGAACACGGTGCCAGCCCGCATCTGACCGATAAATATGGCAAAACGCCACTGGAACTGGCGCGGGAACGGGGCTTTGAAGAGATTGCGCAGTTACTGATTGCCGCAGGTGCATAAACCGGGAGGCTTGCTATCAACACACCAGAAAGACGGTGTGTGTGGGCGCTAACTGCGGATGCGGATTTTCTGGCGCAGCGGGGGCAAGGACAGGTTGAACAGGTCTTTGCCAGAGCGGTAAATATCGCACTCCCGGCTCGCCAGCAGTTGCTGACGCTGCTTTGTGAAGAGTACGACAATGCGCCAAACAGTTGTCGGTTGGCACTCACTCACTTTGATGATCTGTTCCGGCATGGTGATAAGGTTCAGTTTGACGATCAAGGTATTACGGTTGGTCAACATCTTCATATAGAGATGAGTCGTTGTCGGCGTTGGCTGTCCCCAACCTTGCAAATGACCGCTGTGAATTTTCACCTTATCGCCTGGCTACAGTGGCACGACATTATTCATCAGCACCTGGGGGAAAATGAAACCCTGTTTAATTATCGCGGCGATAATCCGTTTTATCAGGCGTTAAATAAAGAATTACATATTAAACGACGGGCAGTTATTCAGGCCGTAAACGATAAACAAAATATCGCCTCAGCGGTCGCCAGTATGATGGGGTTAGGGATTGGCCTTACGCCATCAGCCGACGATTATTTAACAGGTCTGGCGCTTATTTTATTTATTCCCGGGCATCCGGCGGAAAAATACAAAGAGGAATTTTATCTCGGTCTGCAACGCGGCAAAAATAATACCACATTATTAAGTGCCATAACGCTGGAAGCCGCATTACAACAACGCTGCCGGGAAAATATTCATCGTTTTATTCACAACATTATTTATGACATCCCTGGGAACGCAACTCAGGCAATAGAAAAAATTAAACATATTGGCTCCAGTTCCGGCTGCGACATGCTGTATGGCATGGCCGATGGTTGTGCGCTGAGCCAAACCTACGGAGGGAATTATGTCAGTTAAAATAGTCATTAAACCAAATACCTATTTTGATTCTGTCTCGCTGATGTCTATCTCCACGCGTGCAAATAAACTCGACGGCGTCGAGCAGGCATTTGTGGCGATGGCGACCGAAATGAACAAAGGTGTACTGAAAAATTTAGGACTGCTGACGCCGGAGCTGGAACAGGCGAAAAACGGCGACCTGATGATTGTCATCAATGGTAAATCGGGTGCGGACAACGAGCAGTTGCTGGTGGAGATTGAAGAACTGTTCAACACCAAAGCGCAAAGCGGCTCGCACGAGGCGCGTTACGCCACTATTGCCAGCGCCAAAAAGCATATCCCGGAAAGTAACCTGGCGGTGATTTCGGTCAACGGTCTGTTTGCCGCTCGCGAAGCGCGTCAGGCGCTGCAAAACGATCTCAACGTGATGCTGTTTTCCGATAACGTCTCAGTTGAAGATGAACTGGCGCTCAAGCAGTTGGCCCACGAAAAAGGGCTGCTGATGATGGGGCCGGACTGCGGCACGGCGATTATTAACGGCGCGGCGCTCTGTTTTGGTAACGCCGTGCGTCGCGGCAATATCGGTATTGTTGGCGCATCCGGCACCGGCAGTCAGGAGTTGAGCGTCCGCATTCATGAATTTGGCGGCGGCGTTTC
>ERZ860023.522-NODE-522-length-22598-cov-1.850153_pt1 | contig 22598 bp, 24 predicted proteins | sample MGYA00509983_ERZ860023 | MGnify/ENA primary metagenome ERZ860023 (study PRJEB30046, sample SAMN00715180) | human gut metagenome | study: EMG produced TPA metagenomics assembly of the A metagenome-wide association study of gut microbiota in type 2...
TGAGAATGGGCGCAAAGGGCGAATCCACCTTTGTAGCATTCCAGCTTTATTATGCAATGTCTGTAATAAAGGATATGGCGGCTGAAAGAAACGATATAGAATATGTTTCTTATATTGAAAAGGTTCAGTCCGAATTAGGCGCGTCGCTTGAAAAGTGCTGGGACGAGGACAGATTTATAAGAGGAATACGCGAAGACGGCGTAATCGTAGGAGCAAAGAACGATCCTGAAGCAAGCATGTGGCTTAATCCTCAGAGCTGGAGCGTAATCTCAAAATTCGCTTCGAACAAGCAGGCGGAGGACGCTTTGAACAGCGTTCACGATATACTCAATACTCCATACGGCGCTAAGCTTTTAGATCCTCCCTATAAGGATCATTACTTTGACGGCGCTTTAATGCATATTTTCAACGCCGATACAAAGGAAAACGGAGGAATATTCTCTCAGTCGCAGGGCTGGCTCATTCTTGCCGAATCCCTGATAGGTCACGGCGACAGAGCGTTTGAATACTTTATGGAAAGCTCTCCGGCGGCAATGAACGACAAGGCGGAAATAAGAGTTATCGAGCCTTATGCTCACGGACAGTTCACTGAAAGCAAGGCTTCTCCTTATGAGGGACGCTCTCATGTTCATTGGCTTACCGGAACAGCCTCAACTGTTATGGTTGGCTGTGTGGAGGGTATCTGCGGAATGCGTCCCGACGCCGACGGACTGACTGTTTCTCCTGCAATTCCATCTGAATGGGACGGTTTCAGAATCGAGAAATCATTCAGAGGAAAACAGCTTTCTATTGAAGTTCAGAATGCGGAGCATGTTCAGAGCGGAGTAAGGGAAATCGTACTCAACGGAGAAAAACTGGAGGGTAATTACATTCCGGCTGATAAGCTCGCGACAGAAAACAAAATCACAGTTATAATGGGTTAATATATTATATATGAAAAGTACCGGAATAATATCCGGTACTTTTTTATTATTTTAAAGTCTCCATATTTCTCCAAGCAGTGAGGCCGCTTCTCTTATCGCTTCGCCGTCCATTCCCGAATAGCCTATGACGATTCGGCTTTCGGGCGCCGACTCTTTATCCGTCCAGTAATATTCGGACAATCCGTGAGTCCTATTCCGTGTGCCGCCGCCGACTCCAAAAGCTCGCTTTCAGTCATTGAATTTCTGACGCGCATAAGAAAATGAAGTCCCGAATCCTCACCGCTTATAATAACCGTCCCTTTTCTTTTCCATTCCTCCGCCGCTGTCAGAAAAATGTCCCGCTTCTTTCTGTAAAGCTTTCTCATGCGGCTGATATGCCTCTCAAAGAAACCCTGCTTTAAAAATTCCGATAAAGTAATTTGCTCGAAAACCGGAACAGTGCAGGCGTAAAATCCAAGCCTTTTACGGTAGGCCGTTACAAGATGAGGCGGAAGAACCATATAGCTTATTCTCATTGACGGAGCAAGCGTCTTTGTGAAAGTATTAATATATATAACGCGTTCGCCGGTATCCATGCTTTGAAGAGTCGGTATCGGTTTACCGGAAAATCTGAATTCACTGTCGTAATCGTCCTCAATTATATATTTTCCGTTTTCAGAATAAACCATGCCTAAAATTTCCTGACGGCGGCTGACGGGCATTATTGTTCCGAGGGGAAAGTGATGGGAGGGCGTAATATGAAAAATATCAGTATTATCAAATACATTTCTTATATCCGCGCCGTAATCGTCCATAGCTATCGGCACAGTTTTCATGCAGTTTTGCTTGAATATTCGATATATTTTCCCATATCCGGGATTTTCTATTCCATAGGAACGTTCCCTCCCCAATAACTGTATAATAAGTCCCGTAAGATATTCTGAGCCCGCTCCCACAACGATTTGTTTTGGGTTTACATTCATACCGCGGAAGCTTTTAAGATATGACGCTATCTGCACTCTCAGCTCCGCCGTACCATAAGGACCGCAGGAATTAAGCAGATCTTCGCTTTGACTGTTCAGCACCTCCCTTGAAAGCTTTGCCCATGATGAAAACGGAAAGAAGGCCGTGTCAGCGCGGTTAGTACCAAAATCATATTTATAATTGTCTTCCGGCGGCTCCTTGTCTATATGCGGAATATCCATATTTTCAGAAGCAAGCCTTGATTGTATTTTTTCAGCATAAAAACCGCTGCCCGGCTTCGAATGAATATAGCCCTCTGCGCAAAGCTGAGAATAAGCGCTTTCAACTGTAACAACGCTTATTTTCAGATGCGAGGCAAGCTCTCTTTTCGACGGCAGCCGCTCTCCTGCGGCTATTTCACCTTTTTCTATAGAGCTTCTGACAGCGCTGTAAAGCTGACTGTATAACGGAATATGAGATTGAGGATCTAAATTAAAAGTTAGCATATAAAATCGACCTTATAAAAAATATTAAAATTGGTTATTGAAATAATGTCAATTCAGTATTAATATTATATCGTACTTTATAAAAACAGTCAAGCGGCAATCAGCGTAAAAAATATTAATATTATACTGATAAATCGTTAGTACGACAGATCAAATGAAAATACATAAAGCCGCAGATATATTTTCATTACTATATTCGCTGATTCCGAAAGCGGCAGAATGGAGATTAATATGGCAAATAACCGTTATGAACTGAATAAGGAACTTGCACAGATGCTCAAGGGCGGAGTTATTATGGACGTTACAACTCCCGAACAGGCGGAAATAGCTGAAAAGGCCGGCGCATGCGCGGAATGGCGCTTGAAAGGATACCTGCCGATATAAGGGCGGCAGGAGGCGTCGCCAGAATGAGCGATCCTAAAATGATAAAGGGAATACAGGAGGCGGTGTCAATACCGGTTATGGCAAAATGCAGGATAGGACATTTTGCCGAGGCTCAGATTTTGCAGGCTATAGAAATTGACTATATAGATGAAAGCGAAGTGCTCTCGCCTGCCGATGATAAATATCATATCGACAAGACAAAATTCGAGGTTCCGTTCGTATGCGGCGCCAAGGATTTAGGGGAAGCTCTCAGAAGAATCAGCGAGGGCGCGTCTATGATAAGAACAAAGGGCGAGCCTGGTACCGGAGATGTCGTTCAGGCTGTCAGACATATGAGAACGATGCAGGGAGAAATCCGCAGAATTTCGTCAATGTCCGAAGACGAGCTTTATCAGGCGGCAAAGGACTTGCAGGTTGATTATGACCTTGTAAGATATGTTGCAGAAAACAAAAGACTGCCTGTTGTAAACTTTGCGGCGGGAGGCGTTGCGACTCCGGCGGACGCCGCTCTTATGATGCAGCTTGGCGCAGAGGGAGTATTCGTCGGTTCGGGAATCTTCAAATCGGGAAATCCCGCCAAACGTGCGGCTGCAATAGTAAAAGCCGTAACCAATTTTAACGATTACAAAATGCTCGCAGAGCTTTCCGAGGATCTCGGAGAAGCAATGGTCGGAATAAACGAGCAGGAAATAGCTTTGCTTATGGCAGAAAGAGGGAAATAATGAAGGTCGGCGTACTGGCTTTACAGGGAGCGTTTACTGAACATGAAAAAATGCTTGCGTCTTTAGGCGCCGATGTCTTTGAAATAAGGCAGAAAAAGGATATAGAGCAGGGCATGGACGCGGCGGTGCTGCCGGGCGGAGAAAGCACGGTCATGGGAAAGCTCTTAAACGAGCTTGAATTAATGAATCCGCTGAGAAAGCTTATACAGGACGGTATGCCCGTATTCGGCACATGCGCCGGTCTTATTCTGCTTGCGGAAAAAATCCTCGGCGACGAATCCGTTCACTTAGGCACAATGCGGATTACCGCCAAAAGAAACGCCTACGGACGTCAGCTCGGAAGCTTCAACGCGGAAGAAAGCTTTGACGAAATAGGAAAAATCCCGATGACTTTTATAAGAGCGCCGTATATCGAAGAGGCAGGCGAAGGGGTTAAGCCTCTTGCTGTCTGCGGAGGCAAAATAGTCGCGGCAAGACAGGATAAGCAGCTTGTTACCGCATTCCATCCGGAGCTTACAAACGACGTTTCAGTACACAGATATTTTTTAGAAAAAATATGCGGAAATAGTTAAAAAACGATGATTAAAATACCAAAAGCCTTTGAAGTTAAAGTATCAAAGGCTTTAAGTATTTTTATTGTATTGACTCATATCGTTTACTTTGTTATAATTAAAAGCAATAAACAGAAATTTGAGGTAAAAAAATGATTAATATACGTCAAGCAAGACAAGATGATACATCAAGACTTGCTGAAATAGAAATCTTCAATTACAGGCTGAATTTTAACTATAGCTTTTAGTTTAACAGTAATTAAATTTATCAACCCTCAGGATTTTTATTTCCTGAGGGTTTGTTTCTGTATATCGTCGTCACATAACAAATGTTTTGAGCACGTTTGACCGGTCTATCATAATAAAGTTCTTAACAATAAACTCACTTTTTCTTTCCGTTATACCTTTCAAACGCTTCGCAGACGTCCCCGTCAAAAACAATCTTTCCGCCGTTCAAATAAATAGCCCTGCTGCATGTGTCGCTCATGCTCGCCATAGAATGACTTACAAATAAAACGGTTATGCCCGAATCTCTCAGTTTTCTTATTCTGGCCTCGCATTTTTTTCTGAATTCGGCGTCCCCCACGCTGAGAGCCTCGTCTATAACAAGTATATCCGGACGTATATTTATATTTATAGCAAAGCCCAGACGCATTTTCATACCGCTTGAATAGGTTCTTACCGGCTGATCAATATATTCTCCCAGCGCTGCAAATTCAATTATACTATTCTCTATTTCACTTATCTCGGACTTTTCAAGACCGAGCAGATAGCACTTAAGATAAATATTTTCCCTGCCCGTCATATCCCCGGAAAAACCGGCCGTAAGCTCTAAAAGCGCCGCCACCTTGCCGTTTACGTATATATCTCCGGAGGTTGCGAAGGACACGCCGGTTATCATTTTCAGCAGAGTCGATTTTCCCGCGCCGTTTTTACCTATTATTCCGACTGATTCTCCTTCTTTTATCTCGAATGAAATGCCGTCCAATACCTTATGGCGCTTGACGCCCTTATTATTGTTGAAAATAGCCTTGAATCTTGCTTTTTCATTTTTATAAAGAAAATATTCTTTACTGACATTTTCAAACTTTATTACGGTTTTGCTCATGACTGCCGCTCCTTTGCTGTTATTTTAAAGAACATCGGGTAGGATTTTTCTAAGCTTTCTGTAATAATGCGAGCCTAAGAAGATAATAAGCAGAAACTCCGCAAAGAATACAAGGGTTTCCGTAGTGTAATTGCTGTCGAAAATAAATTCATGGTAAAGAAAGCATTTCCTGTAACCGTTTATAAAATAATTCAGCGGATTAAAATACATAACCGTTTTTAAAATTCTGCTCTGCACCTCATATGTGTTCCAGAATATGCCTGAAAGCCAGAAAAGACCGGTCATAATTGAGTTAATAAGATTTTCAAAATCCCTGCTGAACGCGCTCAGAGGCGCCGTCGCCCAAGAAAGAGCCAGCAGAAACAGGAACATCATCGGCATATAGTAGAAAAACTGAAGATTGTAAACGGACGGTCCGTATCCCATAAATATAAGCATAATATACATTATAACGCACATGCCTATGTGGACAATCAGCAAACCAAGCGCATTAAAGGTCATTATATTAGATACCGGAAAGGAAAGCTTCGTCACAAACTGACTGTTGTTTCTGATAGAACGGGATCCGCCTACGATTTCCTCATTTATAAAAAACCACGGAATATATCCTGAAAGCATAAAGACAAACCTCGGATAGCCGCTTACCATCCCGCTGTTTCTTATTCCCACAGTAAAGGCAAACCATAATATAAACAGCGTAAACGACGGTTTAATCAGCGCCCATAAAGGCCCCATAACGGAACCCTTGTATTTTTTTATAAGATCGTTTACCGCAAGCATCCATATTTTTTTCCACTGTCCTCTGTGTTCGGAAACTATCTCAGTCAATCCGAAACGCGTTTTTCTCTTTACCATTTTATCATCTCCGGTTTATTTGAATATTTCGATTACAGCCTTCTTAGCGCAGCTTCCGCAGTCATATGGATTGAATTTCTTTCTAAAGGCCTTCAGAACCGATTCATATTTTAATAGCCCGTTTCCTCCGGCTCTCAGATCGTTCAAAACCATTTTCAGACATTCCTCAAGCTTTGACTGCGTCTGAGCCGTAAAGCCCGGAAGCATTGCGGTACCGAAATAAAAGTCTCTCATTCTCGTCATATATTCGCTTACGTCATATAAATAAAACAGCATCGGTCTGTTCAGGTTAGCATAATCAAAAAAAACGCTTGAATAATCGGTTATCAGAACATCGCTTATAATATACAGATCGTTTATGTCTCCATAATCGGACGCGTCCAGCACATAGCCTCCGAACCTTTCAAAATCAAAATTATCCGCCACAAAATAATGCGCTCTGAAAAGTATAACAAAATCATCGCCGCATTTGAGACGCAGCTTTCAAAATCCATTGAAAGCTTTAAGGTGTAGCCCGCGCCGCCGAACTGATTATCGCGGAACGTAGGGCAATAAAGAATCACAAGCTTATCTTCCGGTATATTAAAGCTTTCCTTTATTCTTTCAACTTTTTCTCCGCTGTAATTAAAAAGCTCGTCGTTTCTCGGATATCCGGTTTCCAATATAATATTTTCTTTGCCGAGCCTGTCCAGATTAAAAGCCGATATAAGCTTCTGAGTGCAAAATGGCGACTGTGAGATCATAGCGGTTATTTTTTCCGCCTCTTTTGTATATTCCCTGCGGATTTCGTCAACCGTAGAGGTTGCGTTTCCCGCCGCTTCAATGTCGCAGCCTATTTTTTTAAACGGAGTACCGTGCCAGCACTGTATATAACGCTGATCCGCTCTGGGGAAGATAAAATCCCTGAGCCTTGAATTAACTATCCATGTGCCCGCCCGGGCATACGCCCTGTACGCTTTATCAGAATCAAATTTTACAAGACTTGTGTTTTCAGCAAAGCTTCCATGAGACTTAATATCACGGAAAACCCAAACGTAGCGGTAATCCGCAAATTCAGGAGCCTTCTGCATATACTCGTATATAGCCTTTGGACTGCACGAATAGCTTCTGCCCTGAAAGGATTCGAAAACCACGAGCTTGGCGTCAGTCTTTTCCCTTTGAGAAAGCTTAACGAATTTATCCGACCTGATTTTAAGATAAAGTCGTTTTAAAAGCTTCTTTAAGAACGCAACTTCCTTTATTTTTTCCTTTATACTCATCTCGTTTACCTTATTCCGACAGCCTCGACAGCTCTGCGGCAGTTTTGACCGTCCTGATATTTATTGAAAATATCGTTCATTTCCCTTCGCTTTGCCCCGTAAGGATCTATGCCGCTGAAAACAGAACGTACAAACTCCAGCATTCCCTCGCCGTCTGAAAACTTTTCGCCAGGCATATAGTCATACGGATTATCCACTGTAAAGCCGCGCTCTCCTTCATAATCTTTCATATCGCCTACCGCGAAACCGATAGGACGGTCAAGAAGCAGATAATCAAAATAAACCGACGAATAATCGGTTATCAGAGCGTCCGCCCTTCCGAGCAGGGAATAAAGTCCCACGCCGTTTTTTTCAAAGGTTTCCTGATCTATTACGCTTATATTATTGAATTTTCTTAACCTGTCCGGCGAGGACTCCGACAGCGGATGAAGCTTGATCGTCACTTCCAGCCGTATTTGCCGCAGAGGGAATCAAGGCGTTTAAACTGTTCTGGATTAAGAATATCAAGCTCGTCCGCATGCCCCTGACGGAAGGTGGGAAGCCAGAGCAGAAGTCTGTCGCCGTCTGAATGTTTTACAGACGCGCTTTTTATCATTTCGTCAGTTCTGGGCTGCCCGCAGACTATGATTTGACCGTCGTCGCAGCTAAAGCTTTTTTTCATTATATCTCGGAAAAACTCGGAGGTGCACAATATTCCGGTAAAATAATTATAATCGGTTTTTTCATATCCCGGAAGCATATTTCCTATTCTTTTAAGCGGCATGCCGTGCCAGAGATTAAAAACCTTCTGCCCTCTTTTCGGCTTTACGGGATATTTCCCGAAGCAGTAGAAAACATATTTACAGGTAAAAAAGCTGAAAAGCCCCCTGAGGTTGTTTATAAGCTTAACGTTTTTTTCCCGTTTTACAACGGCTCTGTCGTCAAGGCTGCATATTATCTTAAAACGACTGTTATAGCCGTTTTCAATAAGATAATCGTAAACCGCCCTGATATTGTCGCGGAAGCCCATGTTAGAATATAAAAATATTTTTCTTTCATTTTTGGGAACAACGCTGTTGACGATATTCAAAAAGGACCATATCCTTCTCGGAGCCATTCTTAAAAAGCTCATTTATCCCTCCGCTTTCTCAGAAATTTCGAATAAAGAAATATGCGAAGCCTGTTGGGAACAAGTCCGACCGCTATATGTGCGGCGCAGGCCGCTAAAAAATCACCGAATCCGCAAAATCCCTCTCTGTATATTCTCCTGCGGAATTTCAAAGCCGCTATCGTATAATCAAACCGCCTCTCCTGCCGTACATACCTCTTCCCGCTCTCATGTAAAGCAGCGGCTGACGTATATTATACGCCTTGCAGCCGCGGCGGAGCATTCTAAGCCAAAGATAATAATCCTCGAACCAGCGGCACTCCATATATCCTCCGGACACATAAACCTGCTGCTTTCGGAACGCTGTGCAGGGATGATTAAACGGATTTCTCCTGCCGGCATATTTTTTTATTTCCTCCGGTGTTTCGGGAAGCTCCTTGACAGCAAGAGCGTTGCTTATATCCCCTTCAAATTCCGTCACAGTACCGCTTACTATATCCGCGCCCTGTTCCCTGAAAGCGTCAAGCTGAAGCCTCATTCTGTCGGGAAAGGCTATATCGTCGCTGTCCATTCTTGCTACTATATCATTTTTGCAGTAATTCAGACCATTGCTTAAAGCCGCGGCCAGTCCTCTGTTTTTTTCAGAGTAGATTACGTTGATATAAGGATATCTTTCCTTAAATTCGTCTATAACAAGATAAAGAGCAGAGGTAAGCTGACCGTCGCAGACAATAACGAAATCGTTCGGCGCGACAGTCTGTTCTACCATGCTTTTTATACTTTCACGCAGGTTTTCCGGTTTTTCCTTGGCATAAACCGCCATAAGAACCGAATAGTCAGCGGGCATAATATCCTCCCCTTATGTCTTTGAACAATTCATTAATAGTATACCCGTTTGTAAAGATAATGTCAAGGCTGAAAATACCAGTTTGTTTTTGTTATGTAAATCTTTTTTATACCTTTTTTCTTCCGGTATATTGAAATAATATCTGAATTGTGGTATAATTTTAATGATTTGAATCTTCCGCGGCTGAATTTTTCCGTTCGATTGTTGTTAAACCGTTAACCGACGGCATGATTTCCCGTGATTTATATGTTCAAATTCTACAAAAATAAAATTATCTATTGAAACTTTTATTTAATCGTGATATATTTAATAGTATTCAAAATAGGATTAAAGGAGGTTTTCCCGGATGATTAAAATAAATGTGAATAGATTTGCCGAAGTGTTTTCCGCTTCAAGCTTGATTATTATGCCGGGAGAGCCGGCGATTTACCGAGTCTGAGTTTCACCTGCTATATTTATTTTTATTTTAGATATACTCAGCAGTCCTGCGGTAAAGATTTCCGCAGGCTTTTTAACATATTTTTATCGAAAGGATTTTACTTATGAAATTATCAGGTTCACAGATTATAATCGAGGTTCTGTTAGAACAGGGCTGCGACTGTATCTTCGGCTATCCCGGAGGTCAGGTTATAAATATATACGACGCTCTTTACGAAAATCAGGACCGCATAAAGCATATAATAACGGCCCATGAGCAGGGCGCGGCTCACGCCGCGGACGGCTATGCAAGATCAACCGGAAAAACAGGCGTCGTTCTTGCAACGTCCGGTCCGGGAGCCACAAACCTTGTAACCGGAATAGCGACCGCTTATCTGGATTCTGTTCCGGTAGTCGCAATAACCGGCAACGTTCCGTGCAGTCTGCTGGGCAGAGACAGCTTTCAGGAGGTTGATATCTGCGGAGTTACCCTGCCGGTAACAAAGCACAATTATATTGTAAAGGACGTAGACGAGCTTGCGGATACGCTGAGAGAAGCTTTCAGGATAGCAAAATCGGGACGTCCCGGACCTGTTCTGGTAGACGTTCCCAAGGACGTTCAGATAGCCACGACAGAGTTTGAAAATAAAAAGCCGTTCGAGCCTTATAAAAATCCCCAAGCAAGCGACGAGCAGCTTAAAATTGCCGCGGAAATGATAGCCAAAGCACGCAAGCCCTATATCTACTGCGGCGGCGGTATAATCTCAGGAAACGCGGGAAGCGAGGTCATGGAATTTGCCGAGCTTATCGACGCTCCGATCGGATGCAGTATGATGGGCGTTTCCGCCGTTCCATGTTCAAATCCGAGATTCCTCGGAATGCAGGGAATGCACGGACATTACGCGTCATCTATGGCTCAGGCCGAAGCGGATCTGGTTATTGCCGCGGGTGCCAGATTCAGCGACAGAGCGACGGGAAACAAGGACGTTTACGTTAGAAACTGCAATATAATACATATTGACGTAGACGACGCGGAAATAGATAAGAACGTAACCAGCCATCTCGGATTAAACGGGGATGTTAAGGAAATACTTTCAAAGCTTAATTCTATGCTTAAAAAGCAGCAGCGTCCTGAATGGAATGCCGAAATAGAAAAATTCAAGGCTGAGGAAGCCGGAATGACTGCAAAGTCAAGCGCTATGACTCCCTATGATATTATAGACACAGTCAATAAAAAAATGCCTGACGACGCTATTATAGTAACCGACGTAGGACAGCATCAGATGTGGGTTGCGCAGAGATACAAATTCGAAAAGCCGAGAACATTCATCTCAAGCGGCGGCTTAGGCACTATGGGCTTTGGTTTGGGAGCCGCTGTCGGCGCGTATACGGCTTCGCGGAAACCGACCGTTCTTTTCACAGGCGACGGAAGCTTCGGAATGAATCTAAACGAGCTGGCAACCGCAGTTTCATGCAACATTCCGGTAATCATCGTAATTATGAACAACGGGGTTCTGGGAATGGTAAGGCAATGGCAGACGCTGTTTTTCAACAAGCACTATTCAAATACACGCTCTGCCGTCAGACCGATTTTGTAAAGCTTGCGGAGGCCTTCGGCGCTTTGGGCTTTAGAGCGTCAGACACAGCGGAGCTTTCAGAGGCTTTGGATAAGGCCGCTGAGGCAAAGCGTCCGGCGGTTATAGACTGCAAAATAGATAAGGATGAATTTGTTCTTCCTATGCTTCCTCCGGGCGGCTCTATCGACGATATTATAACAGAAATCCGCGGAGGTGAAATCTGATGGAAAAATATGTTTTCAGTATACTTGTTTCAAACAGATTCGGAGTTTTAACAAGAGTTTCAAGCATGTTCACAAGAAGAGGCTTTAACATTGATACGCTGACAGTCGGCGAGACAGAATCGCCTGAATTTTCAAGGATAACCATTTCCATGAGAGGCGACGAATATTCAAAAACTCAGATTATCAAACAGCTCAGTAAGCTTCACGACGTAAAGCAGGTTCAGATTATGGAGCGCGACGAAACTGTCACCCGAGAGCTTCTTCTTATCAAAATCAAGAACGATTCCAGGACAAGACAGGATATACTCGCCGCGGTAGACGTTTTCCGTTCCAAGATCGTAGATTATTCTCCGGACGCTCTCTGCATTGAAATAACCGGAGAAAGCTCAAAAATCAACGCTTTTATTGAGCTTGTAAAGCCCTTCGGCATAATGGAGATATGCCGTACGGGTATAGTAGCTCTTGAAAGAGGCAGCAATTGTCTGAGAAAAAATTAATCTCGTCGGCTGTCCAATAAATTATTATATTGTAAAAGGAGTCTTTATAATGTCAAATTCAGCAAAGGTATTTTATCAGGAAGACTGCGATTTAACCTTACTTTACGGCAAGACGATAGCGGTTATCGGCTACGGAAGCCAAGGACACGCTCATGCTCTTAACGCCAAGGAATCTCTCGGAGACAATGCAAGAGTTATTATCGGTCTTTACGAAGGCAGCAGGTCATGGGCAAAGGCCGAGGCACAGGGCTTTGAAGTGTTTACGGCCGCAGAGGCTGCAAAGCAGGCCGATATCATCATGATACTTATCAATGACGAGAAGCAGGCCGCTATGTATAAGCAGGATATAGAGCCTAATCTCAAGGAAGGCGATATGCTCATGTTTGCTCACGGCTTCGCTATCCATTTCGGTCAGATCGTTCCTCCGTCATTCGTTGACGTTACAATGATCGCTCCTAAGGGACCCGGTCATACGGTAAGAAGCGAATATCAGGCCGGAAAGGGCGTTCCGTGTCTTGTGGCAGTTGCTCAGGACGCGTCAGGAAAGGCTCAGGATATGGCTCTCGCATACGGTCTTGCAATCGGCGGCGCAAGAGCGGGCGTTCTTGAGACAACTTTCAGAACAGAAACAGAAACAGATCTTTTCGGCGAACAGGCAGTTCTTTGCGGCGGCGTATGCGCTCTTATGCAGGCGGGCTTTGAAACTCTTGTTGAAGCGGGATATGATCCGAGAAACGCTTATTTCGAGTGTATTCATGAAATGAAGCTTATTGTCGACCTCATTTATCAGAGCGGCTTCGCCGGCATGAGATATTCTATTTCAAACACCGCTGAATACGGCGATTACATAACAGGTCCTAAGATCATCACTGACGATACCAAGAAGGCTATGAAGCAGATACTCAAAAATATTCAGGACGGCTCCTTTGCAAAGGAATTCCTCCTCGATATGTCTGCCGCAGGCGGTCAGGCTCACTTCAGAGCTATGAGAAAGCTTGCCGCCGAGCATCCGTCAGAAAAGGTCGGCGAAGAAATCCGCAAGCTTTATAGCTGGAACAACGAAGAAGATAAGTTTATCAATAACTGATAAAACTGACGCTGTTATATCCGGTATTGGATTAAACGAGAAATCGCTGTAATCGGACTGGCCGGCATTTATAATCAATAACTGCTGCTTTCCTGATTTACAAAGTCGGGAAAGCAGTTTGCTTTTTGGAGAAAATATCATGAAAAAAATTCTAATATTTATTTGTTGTATTGTTTCTTTGGGAGTTTTAGTCGGATGTTCAAATGATTCTGATGATATCAAAACTAATGTTAAGGTTGATGTGGGAAATATAAAAACGGATATTGATGTAAAATAAATAAAACGAGGTAATAAAAATGGCTGAAAACTTTTTCTGCGACGGAGTTGAAATGGCTCCACAGCGTTCGCTGTTCAACGCTCTCGGAATGACTCACGAGGAAATGAAGCGTCCGCTGGTCGGTATTGTTTCGTCATACAATGAAATTGTACCGGGACATATGAACATAGATAAAATCGTCGAGGCGGTTAAGCTCGGCGTCGCAATGGGCGGCGGCGCCCCCGTAGTATTTCCGGCAATCGCGGTGTGCGACGGTATTGCAATGGGACACAAGGGAATGAAATATTCTCTGGTAACCCGCGATCTTATTGCCGATTCAACTGAATGCATGGCGCTTGCTCACCACTTTGACGCTCTCGTTATGGTTCCCAACTGCGATAAAAACGTTCCGGGACTTCTTATGGCGGCGGCAAGAGTAAACGTTCCTACCATATTCGTAAGCGGCGGCCCTATGCTTGCAGGGCACGTAAACGGCGGCAAGACCAGTCTTTCAAGCATGTTTGAAGCCGTCGGCGCTTATTCTGCCGGCAAAATTAGCCTTGAGGACGTTGAGGAATATGAAAACAAGGCCTGTCCTACCTGCGGCTCATGCTCCGGAATGTATACCGCTAACTCCATGAACTGCCTGACTGAGGTTCTGGGTATGGGACTCCGCGGCAACGGTACGATTCCGGCAGTTTATTCGGAGAGAATAAAGCTTGCGAAAAAAGCGGGTATGGCTGTAATGGAGCTTTACAGAAAGAATATCCGTCCTCTTGACATCATGACGGAAAAAGCGTTCCATAACGCATTAACCGCCGATAACGCGTTCAATGATGCTTGACACGGCGATATGGCGCTGGGATGCTCAACAAACAGCATGCTTCATCTTCCCGCAATCGCAAATGAATGCTCAATTACAATAAATCTTGACATGGCAAATGAAATCAGCGCCAAAACGCCTAACCTTTGTCATCTCGCTCCCGCCGGCCATACATATATGGAGATCTTAACGAAGCGGGCGGCGTTTACGCGGTTCTCAGCGAGCTTAACAAAAAAGGACTTATCAATACCGATGTTATGACCGTTACCGGCCGGACTTTAGGTGAAAATATAAAGGGCGTTGTCAACAGAAATCCTGAAATTATAAGAACAATTGATAATCCTTACAGCGAAACCGGCGGAATCGCCGTATTAAGAGGCAACCTCGCTCCCGACGGCTGCGTTGTAAAGAGAAGCGCGGTTGCTCCTGAAATGTTAAAGCATACCGGTCCTGCAAGGGTATTCAATAGCGAAGAGGAAGCCATAGAAGTTATCAGAGGCGGCGGAATTAAGGCCGGCGACGTTGTAGTGATTCGTTACGAAGGTCCTGCCGGAGGTCCGGGTATGAGAGAAATGCTTTCTCCTACGTCGGCGATTGCCGGAATGGGGCTTGACAAGGACGTTGCTCTTATTACAGACGGACGTTTCAGCGGAGCTACAAGAGGCGCCGCTATCGGTCATGTTTCTCCGGAGGCTGTCAGCGGCGGAAATATCGCATACGTTAAGGACGGAGATATTATTTCAATAGATATTCCAAACTATAAAATCACTCTTGAGGTTTCCGACGAGGAGCTTGAGACAAGAAAGAAAAATACAAAGCTGCTTGTAAAAGAGGGCATAACGGGCTATGCTAAAAGATACGCGGCTATGGTTTCCTCCGCTGATAAGGGAGCTATTATTAATAAATAACTAATTTGAATGGAAATCTAATTTTTATGAAAAGTTACAAAATACCTGCATTATTGATGATCATACACGGTGGATTCATGGAACTTGGAGGGGTTTTTTGTATGATACCGGCATTGATATTCGGAACTGACAAATTTGATATTGGTAAATATTTTGCATTTAAACTTTCATATTTACAAGACAATCTTTATATGATGATGATCATAGGAGCAATTTATGGAATATTTAGGCTTATCGGTGCAATAGGATTGTTAAAAAATAGAATGTGGGGACTGGTATTATCAGTCATAAATTGCGTTATCACAATAACATTAATGATGTTTTTGCTTCCTGCCGGAATAATGGATGGAATACTCGCTGGCAGCGCTTTGATATTAATTTTAATGAAATATTTTGGAAATAAAAGTATAGTAGAAAAAATTAAGAATATCTAAACCACAATAGCAAACAAATTAAAAATCTGAAAGGAATGATATATTATGGGCATGACAATGACACAGAAAATTCTTGCGGCTCATGCGGGACTGGAAAAGGTCGAGGCCGGACAGCTTATTTTAGTAAACCTTGATTTAGTTCTCGGCAACGACATTACCTCTCCTGTAGCCATCAAGGAATTCCACAAGCTCGGCGCCGAAAATGTCTTTGACAAGAATAAGGTGACTATGGTTATGGATCACTTTGCTCCGAACAAGGATATAAAGGCGGCGCAGCAGTGCAAAATGTGCCGCGACTTCTGCGGTGAAAAGGAAATCACAAACTTTTACGACGTGGGCGAAATGGGTATTGAACACGCTCTCCTTCCCGAAAAGGGACTGGTTGTTTCAGGCGACGCCGTAATAGGCGCCGATTCCCATACCTGCACATACGGCGCGCTGGGCGCATTTTCTACAGGCGTAGGTTCAACAGATATGGCGTGCGGAATGGCGACGGGAAAGGCATGGTTCAAGGTACCGTCAGCTATAAAATTCGAGCTCAAGGGAAAGCTCAATAAATATGTGACGGGTAAGGACGTTATTCTCCATATAATCGGAATGATCGGCGTTGACGGCGCGTTATACCGTTCAATGGAATTTACCGGAGAAGGTCTTCACAGTCTTTCTGTAAGCGACAGGCTCTGTATGGCTAACATGGCTATTGAAGCGGGCGCTAAGAACGGTATATTCGAAGTCGACGATAAAACCGTAGAATATATCAGGGAACACAGCTCAAGAGAGCCAAAGGTTTACAAGGCTGACGAGGACGCGGCTTATGACGAAACCTACATAATTGACCTGAGCGAAATCAAACCTACCGTTTCTTTCCCTCATCTTCCGGAGAATACTCGCACCGTCGACGAAATCGACGATATAAAAATAGATCAGGTAGTTATAGGCTCATGTACAAACGGCCGTCTTGAGGATCTTCAGCTTGCCGCTGAAATCATGAAAGGCAAAAAGGTTGCTAAGAATGTCAGGACAATTATAATTCCGGCAACTCAGAAAATCTATCTTGAAGCTATGGAGCAAGGACTCCTGAAAACCTTTATCGAGTGCGGAGCAGTCGTTTCAACTCCTACCTGCGGTCCTTGTCTGGGCGGATATATGGGCATTCTCGCCGAGGGCGAAAGAGCTGTCGCCACTACAAACAGAAACTTTGTCGGCAGAATGGGACATGTCGATTCAGAGGTATATCTGGCAAGTCCGGCTGTTGCGGCGGCGTCGGCTATTGCCGGAAAAATTGCAGAGCCTAAGGAGGTAATGTAAAATGGTTTTTGAAGGTAAGGTCATAAAATACGGCGATAATGTAGACACAGACGTTATAATTCCCGCAAGATACCTTAACACAAGCGACAAAAAGGAGCTTGCGTCACACTGTATGGAGGATCTTGACAAAAGCTTTGCCGGACGGGTTCAAAAGGGCGACATTATGGCGGCCGGGGCCTAATTCTCCCGGCGGCCGGCTTCAATTTCGGCTGCGGTTCTTCCCGTGAACACGCTCCGATTGCAATAAAGGAAAGCGGAATTTCTCTTGTTATAGCTAAAAGCTTTGCAAGAATATTTTACAGAAACGCTATAAATATCGGTCTTGCAATACTGGAGTGTCCGGAGGCAGCCGAGGCTGTTGAAGAAGGACATATTGTCGAAGCCGATCTGGATAAGGGCGTTATAACGGATAAAAATACCGGCAGACAGTTCAAAACCGAGCCGTTTCCGGAATTTATACAATCAATTATTAAAAACGGCGGACTTATAGAGTCGATAAAAAACGGCAGCTTTAAATAAGGAGATATATAACATGGAATTTAACATAGCATTGCTGAGAGGCGACGGAATCGGTCCGGAAATCGTGGACAGCGCCGTCCTTATACTAAAAAAAACCGCTGAAAAATTCGGACATAAATTTAATTTTACGCCTTATCTTATCGGCGGCGCGGCTATTGACGCAACAGGAAATCCGCTTCCCAAGGAAACCGTAGAGGGCTGTCTTGCAAGCGACAGCGTCCTGTTGGGTGCGGTCGGCGGTCCGAAGTGGGATAACCTTCCCGGCGACCGCCGTCCGGAAAAGGCTCTCCTCGGTATTCGCTCCGCACTGGGTCTTTTTACAAATCTGCGTCCCGCCAAGCTTTACAAAGCGCTTAGGGACGAGTGCCCGCTCCGTCCCGATATTGCCGCTAACGGATTCGATCTTATGATGGTCAGGGAGCTTACCGGAGGAATTTATTTCGGCGAAAGAGGCAGAAGAGAGGGCAAATACGGCGAGGAAGCCTACGATACGGAATGCTACAGTAAAATGGAAATAGAACGTATCGCCAGAGTGGCCTTTGAAACGGCTGAAAAAAGAAATAAAAGGGTTATAAGCATAGACAAGGCAAACGTCCTTGAAAGCTCGCGTCTTTGGAGAGCTACGGTCCATGAAATCGCAAAGGATTATCCGGACGTCGTATGCACAGATATGCTGGTTGATAACGCGGCGATGCAGCTTGTAAAAAATCCGGCGCAGTTCGACGTGGTGGTAACAACCAATATGTTCGGCGATATACTTTCAGACGAATCCTCCCAGATTACAGGCTCGATCGGCATGCTTCCGTCCGCGTCGCTGGGCTCGTCAAAAAGAGGAATGTACGAGCCTATTCACGGCTCCGCCCCCGACATCGCCGGACAGAACAAGGCTAACCCCATCGCGACGATCCTTTCAGCCGCAATGATGCTCAGATACTCCTTTGATCTTGATAAAGAAGCTGACGCTATTGAATCCGCGGTAGATGATTTTCTGGAAAAGGGCTTCAGAACCGCCGATCTTGTGGGAAATACGGGAATCAAGCCTCTGTCCACAACAGAAGTAACCGATAAAATCTTAGAGCTTCTCTAAAGAGCGGAGGCGTTTTGATTGAACAGCAAGCTAACGGAGCTTTATTTTAAATTAAGCTCACTGGTCATTTTCAGAGATATATTAAACTGCCGAACTATGCGGAGTCTTGAACGTTTGCTGAAAAGCTTAGAGGACGACGATACGGTAAAGCAGATTCAGGCGTATTCGGATTTCGTATCTAACCTTTACCGCCACCACAACGACCTAAGCTCCTATATCCTCACGCTTATGCTTGAGGACGAAAATATCTATATGATAAGAAAGGCCCACGGGCTTGAAATAAGCGGTAAAATGCAGGACTGTCTTATGAACGAGCTTGAAGCCCTGCAATGTATAGCCGACATGACCTCTGAAACGGTTAAAAGTAATATAGCCTATTCAGGCTTTCTGCCCGAATGGGACAATACACGCTATGATTTCAAATCGGAATATCGGGACAGAATCGAAAATATTGATCGCTTTGGCTATGGAATTTATGCAAAGTATTATATGTTTATAGTAAAAGAGGGCAATATTGTTCCCGTCAAATATCCTGATGAAATCAAGCTTTCACAGCTTATCGGCTATCAGCGGCAGCGGCAGATGATAATTGACAACACCCTCGCCCTTCTCAGCGGCAAGCCGGCCTCCAACGTACTGCTGACCGGCGACGCAGGAACAGGCAAATCCTCGTCGGTTAAAGCCATTGCTAATGAATTCAGGGGAAAAGGACTGCGTATAATAGAAGTGCGCAAGGATCAGCTTAGAGATATACCGGTAATAATCGACAATCTCAGCAAAAATCCCCTTAAATTTATCCTTTTCATCGACGATCTTTCCTTTGCCTCGGACGATGATAATTTCGGCGCTCTCAAGGCCATACTGGAAGGCTCCGTATCAGCCAGAGCAGACAATATCGTTATCTATGCCACAAGCAACAGACGTCATCTTGTCAAGGAAAGCTTTTCAGACAGAGACGGCGACGATATGCACAGAAACGATACCGTTCAGGAGTTGATATCCCTTTCAGAACGGTTCGGAATAAAAATCTCCTTTTCAAGACCAAACAAGGAGGAATATCTTGATATTGTATACGGTCTTGCCGAGCAATGCAAGCTTGACATGACCAGAGAAGAGCTTGAGAAAGAGGCTGAACGTTTCGCTGTTGGCAGAAGCGGACGGTCGGCAAGAGCCGCAAAGCAGTTTATAGACAAAATGCTTACCTGCCATAACACTCTGAACTGATTGTAAGAGTTAAAATGCCGTGAAGGGAACTTATCCGGATTACGAATTTACAGAGAGCCGAGTCTGCTGAGAAAACGGCGTTTACGGATCCGGAATATTATCCTCCCAGAGCAGACGGCCGAATCCCTTAAAGGGTATTAAGTCGCTCCGGCTTTCCCCCGTTAAAAAGGAACCGTATTGTCAGATACGATAAAAATTACCGCTTTAAGGTGGTTTAAGCGGATCGAATTCCGTCCTTAAAGCAAAATTTAACTGAAATGAGTGTATAAAAAATGCTTACTCTTGATAAAATCTATCATGCAGGCTATGTGCTGAAAAACGTAATCAGAAAAACAGATTTAATTCACGCCCCGAAAATAAATCCCGAGAGCGATATCTACCTGAAAACCGAAAACCTTCAGATAACGGGCTCTTTTAAAGTAAGGGGCGCATACTATAAAATTTCCCAGCTAAGCGACGATGAAAAGGCAAAAGGCGTTATAGCATGCTCCGCCGGAAATCACGCTCAGGGCGTTGCCCTTGCCGCCTCGAAAAACGGTATCAAATCATTGATATGTCTGCCGGACGGCGCGCCTATCTCCAAGGTTGAGGCAACAAAGAGCTACGGAGCCGATGTTTGTTTAGTAAACGGAGTCTATGACGACGCCTATAATAAAGCGATACAGCTAAGAGATGAAAAGGGCTACACGTTTATTCATCCGTTCGACGATGAAAACGTTATTGCAGGGCAGGGAACTATCGGACTTGAGCTGCTTGACCAGCTTCCCGATATTGACGCAATAATCGTCCCCATCGGCGGCGGCGGACTTATTTCCGGCGTTGCCTTTGCCGCTAAAATGCTAAAGCCCGAAATCAAGATTTACGGCGTTCAGGCAAGCGGCGCGCCAAGTATGCTCGTGTCTATGGAAAGCGGAAAGATAGAATGCCTTGATTCCGTTTCAACTATAGCTGACGGTATCAAGGTTAAAGAGCCGGGCGTAAATACGTTTGATTGCGTCAGAAATATGTAGATGAAATCGTAACTGTAACCGACGACGAAATTTCGTCGGCAATTCTCGCGCTTATCGAACAGCATAAGCTAATAGCCGAAGGCGCCGGAGCAGTTTCTGTAGCCGCCGCAATGTTCAACAAAGTTCCTATCAAAGGAAAGAAAACGGTCTGCTTAGTATCCGGAGGCAACATAGACGTAACTATTCTTTCAAGGGTTATCAAAAGAGGCCTTCTTAAATCAGGCCGTTCAGATTCTATAAATATCGAGCTGATGGATAAGCCCGGACAGCTCAGGGACGTTTCCCGTATAATTGCCGAGCTTGGCGGAAACGTTGTGGCTATTCATCACGAAAGAGCCAGCGAAGGCTCGGATATAAACGGCTGCTACCTGAGAATCGTACTGGAAACAAGGAATTTTGAGCATAAAATGTCAATCAGAAAAGCCTTGGCAGACGCAGGATTTAAAATAGTCGAATAAAAAATATTCAGGAGGAAATAAAATGTCTAAGATCATCTATACTCCGGACGCACCGGAAGCATTAGGTCCTTATTCGCAGGCAGTTATAACGGGAGGACTTGTTTTTACGTCAGGACAGATTGCCGTTAATCCGGCGACAAACGCTATTGAAGCGCAGGATATCGAAGGCCAGACTATTCAGGTTATGAAAAATCTCGGAACCGTATTAAAGGAAGCGGGCTCGTCGTTTGACAAGGCGGTTAAAACAACCTGCTTTTTAAGAAATATGTCCGATTTTGCCGCGTTCAATAAAATTTACGGAGAATATTTCACTTCTAAACCGGCAAGAAGCTGTGTTTCAGTCAGAGAGCTTCCTAAAAACGTTCTGGTTGAAGTTGAAGTTATTGCGGAAATCTAATATAAAAACAAAAGGACGTTCCTTAAAACAGGACGTCCTTTATTTTATCATATATTAGTCTGTACCCATAATCGCATCGCCGGCGCCCTCGATTACAGATCCGGCGTCGTCAACTATGTCTTCGCCTGTTGATACAAGGTCGTCCACAAGTCCTTCCGCATCTGTAACAAGATTATTGCCTATGCCGCCGTTCCCGTTATTTCTGTCATTACCGTTATTGTTATCGGTATTACCGGTGTTTCCGTTATTGCCTTGCGCACCGTTTTCTCCGGCAGCGTCCATAGAAGCGTCGGTCGCTGAATTAAGACCGGAGGTTTCATCAACCGCCATAGTAGGAGCTTCTGTAGTCCATTAGCGCCTGAGTTCTTATCCTTATCTCCGCAGGCTGTAAACGAACAGCTTATAAGAGCAAGTGAAAATATAATAGGAAGCGTTTTTTTCATTATCTTCAATCCTTTCGTTTTTCTATTGCATTTACTGCAATACATTTTTATTTTTTCCGGTATATTGCAATTTATCCGTATTTAAAGGGGATTTGTTTTGTCAATGGTAATTTTCAATAAAATTTCAGCAAAAAATCACATAGTTTCGCTCTTGAAAGTTTTTCAACAATTTAACAGTCGCTTAACACACATATTCATGGGAAAAACACGACTTTTGAAGGCATATTCCAAATTTGATTCAACACGTTTTTCAACATAGTGTTGAAAGAGCTGTTTAAAACATAATTGTTTCAACATCCTCAAAGCTTAGCTCGGGATGAAGAGCAAGATTTATTCCCATTGAAATAAGCGCCGAAGAACGCTCTATGAGCCTGTCCACATCTCTGGGAGTAACCATCATGTTAGGAACCTCCGTAACCGCTCTCCTGCCCGTCATTCCCTCAACAATCGTGTACATATCCACAACCGTCGGAACTCCCGCGGCTATGACGGGTATTCCAAGCGTGGCTTCAGAAAGCTCCTTACGCTTGTTGGCGACGCCGCTGCCGGGAGATATGCCAGAATCGGAAAGCTGTATAGTCGTTCCCAGACGGCTGATATCCGAGCAGGCGAGAGCGTCCACCGCTATAACGCAGGAGGGCTTTAGCTTTTCCAGCAGGCCCTCGATTATTTCAGCGGTTTCAATTCCAGTCTGTCCAAGTACACCGCTTGCCATAACGCTTACCTGCCTGAGCCCTGACAAAAA
>ERZ860023.523-NODE-523-length-22559-cov-1.597849_pt1 | contig 22559 bp, 22 predicted proteins | sample MGYA00509983_ERZ860023 | MGnify/ENA primary metagenome ERZ860023 (study PRJEB30046, sample SAMN00715180) | human gut metagenome | study: EMG produced TPA metagenomics assembly of the A metagenome-wide association study of gut microbiota in type 2...
ACATGTACAACTTTTTACTCATATTTATCAACTTAAATTAATTCCGCCAACGGGTTGATGATACAATTTTTGCCTCATACGAACTTTTTCGATACGTATGGTTTCCGTTCCGGTAAGGGGCGGACACCCGGACAGCTGTCCGACTACGCCTATGCCCCGAATGACATTGTACTGACGGAGAATGCTGCCGAACAGTTGTTCCATACCAAAGACGCGCATGGCAAACGCTGTATAAGCAGAGACCATGGAGATACCTTGTACATGCCGGTTGTCGGTACGATAGGAGCCATGAAGATGTATAGCGAGTGGCGTCCCGTCCCCGTTGCATTTATGCCGATGCTTACCATCGATACAAGTTATATCCCTGAAAGTGCCCATATCCTGGTACGTCTCAAAGAGGGTGTCAGCATGGAGCGTTTTCTGCACGATTTCCGTCCTTGGATGGTGAAGGAGATGAGGCGGGGCAATCTGTTTGCTCGCAGTGTCCGTTCCTATGAGCAGATTATAACGGAGAGCGAAGCCAGCAATTCCACACCGATTTACCGCCGTAATCTGGCGATGGCGGCTTTCTTCCTGGTGAATCTTTGCCTGGGTGTCATCGGTACCTTCTGGTTGCAGACACGTACGAGGCGCGAGGAAGTGGGAGTGATGCTGTCGTTCGGAGCTACACGTAGTGACATTGTCCGCCTGCTGATGGGCGAAGGCACGGTATTGACCGTGGTCGCTTCACTGACTGGTTTTCTGCTTTATTTGCAATATGCACTGAAAGAAGGGCTGGCCAAAGGACAGAATTGGGTGGAGAGTACAGAGAGCTATTGGGTGTCGGATTTCACCTCGCATTATCTGCTCGTGTCGCTCGTCATCTTTCTGATACTGCTGGTGGTAGTGTTGGTGGGAATCTATATCCCGGCGCGCAACATCAGCCGCATTCCACCTACGGAAGCCCTGCGTGACGAATAGATGAAAACGGACAAAGTGTTCATTTTCGGACACCTTACTGCATGTATAAATAGCAGATAATCAATAATAAACGGTTTTGGCACAACTTTTGACCTCTTGAAACAGAAATTGTGCGGAATAGAAACGGAACAGAATAATAACAATTAAATACTTACCATTATGATTAAGTTAACTGGCATCAACAAGATTTATCGTACAACGAGATTGAAACCGTGGCATTGGAAAATGTAAACCTCGAAGTGAACAAGGGAGAATTTCTCAGTATCATGGGACCCTCCGGTTGTGGAAAATCTACGTTGCTGAACATTATGGGTTTACTGGATGCACCTACCAGCGGCACCATCGAAATAGCCGGTACGAAAGTGGACGGCATGAAGGACAAGGAGCTGGCTGCTTTCCGTAACCAGAAGCTGGGTTTTGTGTTCCAGTCTTTCCATCTGATTAATTCGCTGAATGTGCTGGATAATGTGGAGCTGCCTTTGCTGTATAGAAAGGTGTCTGCCAAAGAACGCCGTCGTTTGGCGGAAGAGGTGTTGAAGAAGGTCGGCTTGAGCCACCGCATGCGCCACATGCCTACACAGCTCTCCGGCGGACAGTGCCAGCGTGTAGCCATTGCCCGCGCCATTATCGGCAATCCGGAGATAATCCTCGCCGATGAGCCTACCGGTAACCTGGACTCCAAGATGGGTGCCGAAGTCATGGAGCTGTTGCATCAGCTGAACAAGGAAGACGGACGTACCATTGTGATGGTGACTCACAATGAAGAGCAGGCCAAACAGACCTCACGTACCATCCGCTTCTTTGACGGACGTCAGGTGGAATAATTACTGCTTAGCAACTGTCAACTATTAATTATCAACTATCAATTAATGAAATGCGAATCATAAGACAGACTTTTGTCATTTTGAAGCAGAATCCGCTGCTAAGTACGATTTCCATATTGGGTACGGCCTTTGCTATCACCATGATTATGGCTATTGTGATTACTTGGCAGACGAAATATGCTGACTTGGAACCGGAAGTGAACCGCAGTCGGTGTCTTTACTTTTCCGCTATGCACGTATACGACAAGGAAAAGGACGGCAATAATAATTGGAGTAATCCTTCGGCGGCATTTATGAAAGAATGCGTGCAGCCGGTGCCCGAAGTGGAATACTGTACGGCATTTTCCCCAGCCGGTTTGTCGTTGGCTTCGTTGACTGACGGTAACAATCGGGTGAAAGTGGATGCTATGCGGACAGATCCCGACTTCTGGAAAGTGTTCAGCATGCAGTTTCTTGCCGGACGCGGCTTCAGCGAAGCCGACCGTGCTGGAGAAAGCAAGGCTGTAGTAGTCTGTGCGTCTGTAGCGCGGAAACTGTATGGAAGTACAGATGTAGTGGGACAGGAATTCCTGCTGAACCGGGAATTTGCGCGTATCGTGGGAGTGGTGAAAGATGTTTCCGTCACTGCTAAGGATGCATATGCACAAGTATGGGGTATGTACAGTGCCGACGAACTGAAAATTACCGGAGTCCACAGTTATTTGGGAGGCATGCAGATTGCTGTATTGGCACGTACATCCGATGACTTTCCTGCCATCCGGGAGGGCATTGCCAAGCAGGTGGAACGTGTTAATGCCGGATTGGGTAATAAACAGATAGACATCATGGAACAGCCGGACAATATCGTGGCGCACGTCAACCACGTATGGGCTAATGTAGGGCCAGACTTGACAATGCTTTATCTTCAATATGCCGTAGCTTTATTTATCATTTTGTTGGTACCGTCACTCAATTTGTGTGGCTTGAGTAACAGCCGCATGCAGCAACGTATTACCGAATTAGGTGTACGTAAGGCTTTTGGAGGAACGAAAAGTGTGCTTGTGCGGCAGATACTGAACGAAAATCTGATGTTGACATTACTGGGTGGAGTAGTGGGACTGCTTTTCAGTTATTTGGCAGTATATGCCATGCGTATGTGGCTGTTCACCAATAATCAGAATGTGGGTACGTCGGGCGAGTTCAGCTTGAACATGGAGGCGCTGTTTAGTCCGTGGGTATTCCTGCTGGCATTTGTTTTCTGTGTGGTCATCAATCTGTTGAGTGCGGCACTGCCTGCATGGATAGCGGCACGGCACACTATTGTAGATTCTTTGAATGATAAATAGAAGGAGGTACTTGATATGAAATTTACGATACATAACTTACGTATGATAAAGGCACGCTTCAGCAGTAACGGCTGGGTATTGGCTGAATTGTTCTTGGTATTCATCGTGATGTGGTTCCTCTGTGACTCACTGGGATGCATGAAATATACTTTCTACCGTCCGCTGGGTTATAATATTGAACATGTCTATAAATTATCCACCGTTGTAGGTGGAGAAAGTCGGGATACGAGTCTGACTGATGCCGATAAATATCTGGGTATATTGGCGAAATTGGAACAAGAGCCTTCCGTAGAGGCAGCTGCCCTTTGTTATTGGAGCCTTCCGATGAGTGGCAGTAATAGTTACAATGCGTTGGTTGTGCAAGATACTTCCTGGGTGCAAGGACGCTGTATTTATACGACTGGAGGATATATGGATGTTTTCCGGATAAGTGAGGACCCGCGTCACCCGTTCCGGGACACTCCCGCAGGATGGAACAATGTGACACTGAGTAATGCCGCTTTTGAACGTTTTCGTAAGAAAATGCCGGAGTTTTCGCAGACTACGCCGTTAGGTAATGGTGATTCTGTTACAATCATCAAGCAGATGGGGAAGACCGGTGCTTTCCGTTCCTATCGTTATGGAGTTGAGGAACCTTGGTTCTTTTATCATTTGGGAGAGAATATGATTAAGGCAGAGTTTGCCGACAATTGGTCGCAGATTGTTTTCCGCGTGAAGCCTGCTGCCGACGGACCGGATTATCGGGAGAAGTTTCTGCGCGAAATAGCGCCTAAACTGGACACGGACAATGCGTTTGTGGCAGATGCCGCTCCCTATACTGAACAACAGTTGCAGTTCGAGGTGATGAATGGCGATACGGATAAGGTGAACAGTCAGGCTGTGGTGGTGCTCTTCCTGCTGGTGAATGTATTTTTGGGGTTAATAGGCACCTTCTGGTTCCGTACTCGCCGCCGCCGTTCGGAGATAGCTCTACGGATGGCGATGGGCAGTACGCGTGGCGGTGTGTTTCGTTTACTGATAGGTGAGGGGTTACTGTTATTGGCGTTAGTGACATTGCCTGCCATGGTTGTATGCTACAATGTGGGGATGGCGGAATTTACTATAGGACGTACCTCTCTCATATCCACTTGGCCGATAGAGTGGAGTGTGATACGCTTCCTTGCAGTTCTCTAGGGGCTTGGTTACTGATAGCTCTGATGGTAGTGATTGGAATATGGTTTCCGGCACGGCAGGCTATGAAGATTGAGCCGGCAGAGGCGTTGCATGAAGAGTAGTATGAAAAACAATAGAGGATTAACAATAAAAAAGAAGAAAAATGAAAACTAATATAGTAGGTATTATCATTGCATTGATATTGACATTTGTAGGTATGCTGAGTGTTTATGCACAAGATACCAAAGTGAGTGAAGTGCGCAAAGTGGATGCCTTTTCGTCCATTGAGATAACGTCTGTGGGAACAATTTATTTTACACAGAGTGACACTTATTCTTTCAAGATTGAAGGTAAGGAGAAGCACGTGAAGAATACAGAAACCACAGTGAAGGACGGCTGTCTGCTGATAGGCTTCAAGGATAGGAAAAACAAGAGCATGAGAAATCAGAAAGATGGCGTGACCATTTGGATTTCGGCTCCTGATTTGAAGAAGGTGGAGTTTACCGGTGTAGGGGAGTTCAATTGTGAGAAGCCCTTGAAACTGGATGAGGTGTCATTTGAAGTAAAGGGAGTGGGTGAAGTGAATGTATCCGATTTGACGTGTGACGAGCTGAAAGTTGCTTTGCGCGGAGTAGGTAGCGCCGATATTCATGTAGTCTGCGATTATTTGACTGCCAGAATGAGTGGTGTGGGTGACGTCACTTTGAGCGGAACTGCCGGGCATGCTGACATTTCTAAAGGAGGCATAGGCGGAGTGAATACATGTAACCTGAAGGTGGGCCGTTGAGTAGCGGTAACACCAATCGTAAATAGTAAATCGTCTAATCGTAAATATCAATATGATAAAGCAATACTTCACACAAGCCTGGGCACAGTTGCGGCAGCAACCGATGATTAGTGTCGTCAGCATAGCCGGTACGGCACTTGCCATCTTCCTCATCATGCTGGTGGTGATGATGCAGCAGGTGAAGGTAGCTCCGTTTGCTCCGGAGAGCAACCGCGACCGCTTTCTACATGTGCATTATATGAGCATCACCAACAAAAGCTGGGGAGAGGGAAACAGTTCCAACGGACCGATGGGGATAAAGACTGCGCTTGAGTGCTTCAAATCGCTGAAGACCCCCGAAGCAGTAACGATTTATACCTGTATGGTCATTTCTACCCCCGTGAATCTGCCGGGACAACCTGCAACGGGTATCGACCTGTTGCAGACAGATGATACTTTCTGGCGTGTGTTTGATTTCTCTTTTGTTGCCGGGAAACCTTATGACCAGGCTACATTCGATGCCGGACTACCCGTAGCGGTAATTACGGAAAGTGTAGCGCGCAGGTTATTCCAGACAACGGAGGCTGTTGGTCGCGAATTCCTTTTGAACCATGCTCCTTATACAGTGTCCGGCGTAGTGAAGGATGTTTCTACTTTGGCCAACACTGCCTATGCGCAGGTATGGGTGCCCTATACTTCTACTGAGGTGACGAAAAACACTTGGAGTGATGAGCATATGGGGATGATGAGCGTTACCATTCTGGCGAAAAGCCGTGATGATTTTCCCGCGATTCGTGAGGAGACGGAACGCCGCCGTCAGGAGTACGACACTGTAATTGGCGAGAATGGTTATTCGTTGATTTACCGTAACCGTCCTTATGACCAGGAGAAAAATGCCGCAGGAATGGCTGCCAACATCGAACCGGACGTGGACCAGGCACGCAGGCAGCGTCTCATTATCTTCATCATTCTACTGATTGTTCCTGCCATCAACCTCAGCTCGATGACGCAGAGCCGTCTGCGCCAGCGTGTGGCAGAGATTGGTGTGCGCCGGGCATTCGGTTCAACGAGACTGGAACTGATGGGGCAAATCATTGCAGAAAATCTGGTGGTGACATTGCTGGCAGGGGTGATGGGATTGTTGCTGAGTGTAGCATTCGCTTATTTGGGAAATACACTGCTGTTTGCGCAGGAATTCAGCCAGACGCTGAGTCCTCCGGCAGTGGATGCAAGCATATTGCTGCATGGCTCCACCTTTGGCTGGGCGTTGTTGTTCTGCTTTGTGCTGAACTTACTAAGTTCCGGTATTCCCGCATGGCGTGCATCAAGAATAGGGATTGTAAATGCATTGGGCGGACGTTTGCATAAATAACTCCATCACAAAACATTAATCATTGAAGAAAATGACTAAGAAACTTCTTACACAGATAAAGAATGAATGGCTCTCAAACCTATGGTTGGTGTTGGAGTTATTGGTAGTGAGTGTAGTGATGTGGTACGTGGTAGACTATCTCTACACGCGCGCCGCCACCTATCTGGAGCCGAGAGGCTTTAATATAGAGCACTGCTACCTTATAGAGTTGGGGGAACTGACACCCAAAAGTCCCGACTACATAGCCGGGCATACCTCTCAGCAGACCCACGATGACATAGCCGAGTTGTTGGAGCGTCTGCGTCGTCGGCCGGAGATAGAAGCGGTCAGCCTTTCGCAGAATTCGTATCCTTACAACGGAAGCAATTCAGGCGCTGAAGTAAGCTATGACACTTTGCGTTCTCCCGGTTGGACCATCCGCTGGTTAGTGACACCGGACTTTCCCCGTGTATTCCGCTATCGGGGCACGCGTGGCGAGACACCCGAACAATTGGCTGAAATGTTGGAGCGCGGGGAGTTTATGGCTTCGGATAACCTCTACCGGAAATACGACTGCCGGATGACAGATCTCGTAGGCCAGCGGTTCTATCTTTTTGGTGATACTACGAAGACCTACCGGCTGGGTGCTGCACTGCAAAATGTACGCTATCACGATTATGACCAGGCGCGAAGCTCATATTCCATGATGGTGAAGCAGAGTTTCTACTATATCGGTCTCGAACTTTGTGTCCGCGTCCGTGAAGGGCAGGACAATGACTTCATTGAGAGGCTGAAGGCAGACAGTGAGAGCCAGTTCCGCATAGGCAATATCTTCATTTCGGAGATACGTTCTTTCAAGGATATTCGTCGCAACTACCAGCAGGCATGGACCAATGACATCCGTAACTATGTGATGGGTATGGGATTCCTGCTGCTGAACATTTTCCTCGGCTTGCTCGGAACATTCTGGTTCCGTACGCAGCAACGCCGTTCGGAGATAGCACTGCACAAAGCGCATGGAGCGACAGACCGTGCCATCTTCAGCCGGCTGCTTAGTGAAGGGATATTGTTGTTGGCAATTGTCACCCCCGTTGCATTGCTCATCGATTATAATCTTGCACACCTGGAGTTGAATTCCTGGAGGAACGGTACGACGTTGGAGTGGGACCGCCTGCTGCTCTGTGCTGCCATCAGCTTTGTGCTGATTACCCTAATGATTGTCATCGGTATAGGTATTCCTGCCCGCAAGGCGATGAAGGTGCAGCCTGCCGAAGCATTGCACGATGAATAGAAAGCTATGGAACAAATTTTAGCTCTTATCCGCCAGAATCCCTTTTTCAGTGCTGTTTCCGTCATCGGTACGGCAGTGAGCATCACCTTTGTCATGGTCATTTACATGGTGTATGACATCCAGACGGCTGACTTGGCTCCCGAGTCGCACCGCAGTAGCATGGTATATTCTTCTTATGGATACTCTTACCGCAAGTCCGACCGCAGCAATTCCAATACGGGCATGTCTTATCGGGCTGTCAACGCTATTTTTGCAGAACTTCCGGGTGCGGAACTTGTCACCTATCTGGGACCTACCTATCTTAGATACTGTGGAGATTCGCCCGTGCGGGGAATGCGCCGTACGGTTCGTCAGGTGGATTTGAACTATTGGCGTGTCTACGATATCCCTCTTGTGGCGGGCCGTCTTTTCAGTACCGAAGAGTTCGATGCTTGCCGGGATGTCGTGGTTATAGGCGAACAGCTTGCTCGCGAAGCTTTCGGGTCTGCCGAAGCAGCCATTGGCAAAAATTATTTTGTCAACTTTCGCCCTAAGCGCATTGTCGGGGTCACCAAGGATGTGAGCTCTCTGTTCACATTTGCCTATGGAGAGTTGTGGATGCCTTATTCCACCCGGGATTCCGGTCTGGGCAGTGAAGGGCTACGGGGAGATTTCGAGGCTGTGGCCCTTGTCAAGCCCGGTGTCGGCAGAGAGGAACTCAAGCGGCAGATAGAACAGTCGCTTGCCCGCTTCAACGAGATACTGGTCGAATATGAACTGGAGCTTCCCGACCTCAGCACCTATACGGAACGGCAGTTCTTCCGTAATGACACGATGAGTCCTGCCGTAACCTGCATCATCCTGGGTTTGATATTGCTTATTGTGCCCGCTATCAATGTCAGCGGACTTATATCTTCGCAAATGTCCCGTCGCATGGCTGAGCTTGCGGTAAGGAAAGCATACGGCGTCAGCCGTTCTACCTTGATGGTGCAGTTGCTCCGCGAGAACCTGGCCTTGGCATTTGCCGGCGCATTGCTCGGTTTTCTCTTTTCGTGCATATTCCTATGGCTGGGTAAGGACTGGATGCTTGGCGATGGTGCTCCCGGAACGAATTTTGATGTAAGCGTCTGGCTCTTCCTCCGTCCTGCGGTTTTCGTGGCTGTATTGGTGGTGTGTCTGTTGTTCAACCTGCTTTCTGTGTTTATTCCTGCCTGGCATGCCACCCGTCGCCCTATAGCCGAGGTTCTTGGCGGAGAATGAGCGGATAAACGAATCCCAATTAAAACAGTAACGAGTATGATACATTCTATTTTACACCAGATATGGAACCAGCGCCGCAGTAACGGCTGGCTGTTTGCCGAGCTGTTGATTGTATTTACATTGATGTGGTATTGTGTGGATGTACTCTATGGCTTTGCCCATGCAGAACGGCAGCCTAAGGGGTATGATTTGGAGCATGTCTATAAGATAAGGATTTCCTGCAATCCCACACAGATAGTGCCGTGCACGTCGGAAGACAGCCTGCAGACCTTCTGGTTCAAGCCGATGGAGGAAGTGCTCCGGCGTATCAGGCAATATTCTGCAGTGGAAAGTGCTGCCACGTGGCTGGGTACCGATACTTATACCCGCGGGCGTGTTTACCAGGGGTATACGACGGACAGCGTGCAGGTTGTCGAGACTACAGTGCGCTATGTGTCTCCCGAATATTTCGACGTCATGCGCATTCCGCTGTTGCAGGGGAATGTCTCGGATTGGAATTCCACTGCCAGTCCTCTGCCTGCCGTGGTGACCCGTGATTTGGCAGACAGTCTTTTTCAGACAAGTGCCGGGGCGGTGGGCCGCGAGTTTCTGGATTATTACAGCGGAGGTCTCCGTTACCGTGTCTCTGCAGTCTGTGCCTTGCAGAAGACGGATGACTATGCCCGTTACGGACCTTTTGTCCTGACTCCTTTCCCCGGTTGGTTCTATGAGGACCAGTACCTCCCGTTCATCTCCCTACGGATACGTCCGGAGGCGGATACGGATAATTTTGCAGCTCGTTTTTATCAGGATATGATGTCGCAGCTGCAGGTCGCTCCATTCTATCTTTTCGACATACAGAGCTATAAGGACCAGAAGATAGAGCGGGATGCTGCCGAAGGAATCACCCCGTATATCCGCAGCGCAAGGCTCATTGTGATATTCTTTGTTTTCAATGTATTCATCGGGCTGATGGGAACTTTTTGGTTCCGTACCCGCCATCGCCGCAGCGAGATTGCTTTGCGCATGGCCATGGGCAGCAGCCGCGGAAGAATACGCTGGCAATTGCTGGGTGAAGGGTTGCTGCTGTTGGCACTTGCTTCCATCCCCGCTTTGATGATATGTATCAATATGGTTATGGCAGATGTCACTTTTACGGAAGCCACGGATGCCACTTGGGGGAGATTTGTCATATGCGTTTCTATTGTCTGGATATTGATGGCATTGATGGTGATTGCAGGAATCTGGTATCCGGCTTCACGGGCCATGAAGGTACAGCCTGCCGAAGCATTGCACGATGAGTGAGTTTTTTTTGAATAATCTGTGCTCATTCTCAATATAACTTGTATATTTGCGTGACGAATAAGAGTTTTGCGTTGAGTATACAAAATCTATATTATGATGAAACGCCTTTTCTTTCCATTGTTTGCAGGCTTGTTGTGGTTGATGTCGGGAACACTTTCGGCTACGGAACGTACGTACAATGTACTTTTCATACAGTCCTATACAAAAAATACTCCTTGGCACAGCCTTCTGACAGAAAATTTGGAGAACGGACTGGACAAGGGGGGAGTTAAAGCCAATATCACTACTGAATATCTGAATGCCGATTACTGGTCTTTCGCTTCCGAGTGCTTCATCATGCGCCGCATCTGCGAGCGTGCCAGGCAACGGAAAACGGACTTGATTGTGACCTCCAGCGATGAGGCTTTCTTCACATTGACCCATTGCGGTGATTCCCTGCCTTATCAGATACCGGTAGTGGTTTCGGGTATCAAATACCCGGATGAGAGAGTCTTTGAAAGAATGCCCAACGTCTCCGGCTATGTTTCGAAAACGGATTTCGATGTCTTGCTGGATGCGGCTGTCCGCATGTTTCCTTCCCGCAGGGAGTTGGTCTGTCTGTCCGACAGCAGTTTCCTGAGCCTTAAAGGGGTTAAGGCTGTGGAGGAATCCTGGGAACGCATAAAGAGCAACTATCCGGAGCATGAGTTGAAAGTGCTGAATGTGCAGGCCAAGTCCTTGAACTCTATCATCACTTCCATTTGCTATGACTACAATGCCTACAAGCATATTGTCATTGCTCCCAAATGGATTCCTTTTCTTTCCTTGAAGTTGAAGGCCCCCGTGTTTACCAGCCAGAACCTGGCTATGACGAACGGTGTTCTGTGTGTGTACGATGCCGTCCCGGAGAGGATGCCTTTGCCGCCGGCCGGCAGGCTGCAAGTATTTTGAAGGGCAAGTCGCCCGCTTCATTGGGAGTAAAGGACTTTGGGGGCAAGCTACTGTTCGATTACAAACAGTTGCAGTTTTTCCGTGTGGACACGAACCGTGCGGAGAGCAAGGGCATCATTTTGAATATACCGTTGATGGAGCGTTACCGTGTCTGGTTCATTCTGTTCTATTCGCTGATTGTCGGGGCATTGGTGCTGCTGGTTGCCTGGCTTTTCCGTGCCAACCGCAGGGAGTCGCGTAAGCGCATACATGCCCAGACCCGCTTGTTGATACAGCACCGCCTGGTGGAGCAGCGCGACGAGTTCGACAATATCTTCTGTTCCATTCGCGACGGCTTGATTACGTATGATACCGACCTGCGCATCCATTTTGTCAACCGTCCGTTGTTACAGATGTTGGGACTTTCTTCCGAAACCTATACGTCCCGTTTCTATGAAGGGCAGATGGCCGGCTCCATTTTCAGGATTTACATGAATGGAGAAAACATCCTGCAGGACTTGTTGAAGAAAGTACGTACCGGAAAGAGACCTATTTCTATTCCGGAGAAAGCCTTCATGCAGGAAAACCATCAGGGAACGTATTTCCCCGTTTCCGGCGAGGTAGTACCTATCTTTGCCAATGAAAAGATGACGGGAATGGCGATTGTATGCCGCAATATCTCCGAAGAAGAGATGCAGAGACGCTTCTTCAATATGGCGGTGGAGGAAAGCTCCATTTATCCGTGGCAGTACAACATGCATATGAACCGTTTCCATTTCCCGGGTGGATTGCTGCGCCGTTTCGGGTATACCGGTGATACGGACTTGCTGGCACGTGATGAGATGGACACCCTTATACATCCGGAAGACTTGCTGCATACGCGCAGGAATTTTGATGCCATTCTGTTGGGCAATGAAATCAATTCACGGATGAGTTTCCGGTTGAAGAGTGCGGACGGGAGCTATGAATGGTGGGAGTTCCGCAGTACCGCTTATGACGGCCTGACGGTCGATACCCCATACATGGTGTTGGGAGTATGCCAAAGCATCCAGCGTTACAAGGATACGGAGGAAGCCCTGATTGCCGCACGTGACCGTGCCTTGCAGGCCGACAAGCTCAAATCTGCGTTCCTTGCCAATATGAGCCATGAGATACGTACCCCTCTGAATGCCATTGTCGGCTTCTCGGATTTATTGAAGGATTTGGACGCTTTTTCTCCGGAAGAGGTAAAGCAGTTCGTCGAAACAATCAACATCAACTGTACATTGCTGCTGGCGTTGATAAACGATATTCTGGACCTCTCGCGCATAGAATCGGGCACGATGGACTTTAAGTTCGGAGCATTCAACCTGGCGTTTATCATGCAGGAGGTCCATGAATCCCAGCGTCTGAGTATGCCTCGGGATGTAGAGCTGCGTATAGAGATTCCGGAAGGGGAAGACAAATTGGTCATCACCGATTCCGTCCGCTTGAAGCAGGTCGTGAACAACCTGATAAACAATGCCAAGAAATTCACGGTAACGGGCAGCATCACCTTCGGCTATGTCACGAACCGGGAAGGATATACCACCATCTTTGTCGAAGACACGGGAAGCGGTATCTCTGAAGACGCCCAGAAACATATCTTCGAACGCTTTTACAAAGAAGACAGCTTTACGCAGGGCGCCGGTTTGGGGCTGAGCATTTGCCAGACCATCGTAGACCGCCTGCATGGTTCTATCTCGGTCTCCTCAGAGTTGGGAAAAGGAACGCGTTTCGAGGTGGTGATACCGGATGCGAACGAGTAATCATTCAATCCGTTTGCAGGCATTGGCTTGCAGGAACTCTTCCAATATATCCTCGTAATTGCCATACAGCATGATGTGGTGGTTGCCCAGCGGTGTCTTGAGGAAATAGTCGGCAGGGGAGTTCATTTTTATCCGCACTTGGGTGCGGCACATATTGATGTAGTTTGTATTCTCAACAAGCGTGCCGGTGCTCAGGTAATATTCGTCCAGGCTTTCGCTTCCGCATTTTACGATGGTTACATCTCCCGTCGGCAGGATTCCCTGAATACCGATGCCGCTTTCCGTCTCAAAATGGTTGCGTATGATGAACTGCTCCGTTTGTGCGATGCCGATGGTGCAGTGTGCCAATATGATTTCATTGGTACGGGCATTTATCATGGAAGGATTGGCCATGAAGGAGTTTTTCCCCGTCAGCACTTTTACGGCCAGCATGGTGAAGACGGATTGCAAATCGCCTTCACATCCGGCAATGATTCCTTCGTCGTTCAGCAAGGCAAGGGCAAGGCAGCCGGTGGTTCCCGTTTGGTCTATCAGGCGGAAGCAGCTGAGGGTAATGGCGCTCAGTCGCTCTTCCTCTACAATCCTCTTGATGGCTCGATACAGCCGCATGGCTTTTATCATGTCTTCGGGGCTTGCCTCTCGGCAGGCAAGCGTTTTTCCTGCCAGTCCGGCGCATGCTTCGCCCACCTCGTCGTCCGTTATCTGTCCGTAGTATTCATAAATGCGGTCCAATGAGACGTCTGTGTACTCGATACCCCAGCGGCGTTTGGCAAGCAGATAATCCACATTGCTGGCAACGAGCCAGCTGGACGGAGTGCCCATTACGCCGATGCGCATGCCGAAAAGGCTGCGTTGTGCCACGAAATTGCTGTGCAGGACAAAAATACGCTTGATGGTCTCGGGGAGCTCTCCGTGAAGAATCTCGCTTTTCATTCCCCGGCCGCGCAGCCAGGAAGATATTTCGAGAGCGGCGGCCAGTGAGGTCTGCATGCCGTCTGCCAAGAGGATGGCGGGGCGGGGAAGGGATTCGAAATGCTGGATTACCAGCCGTTCCACACCTCCGGTGGCAATGAATATAATACTGAAGTCATCGGGTGATAACTTGTCTATGTCTTTGTAATCAATGAAGTTGACGGTAAAGTATTTTTCCAATTCAGTCAATATCACTTCGTGGGAGCTACGGACTGATGCTTGTTTATGCAGTATGGAAGCAAAAGTTATAAGGTTGATGACCATGGTGTTATTTACTATTTGACTATTTACTATTTACAATTGATTCTACTTGGCTCGTTTGCTTTTTCAAAGATACAAGTTTCTGTTTACATATCATAGAGTTTTTACGATAGATAAGTTTTTTAAAGTTTTTATGGTCTTGCCTTCCTTTTGGTTTCAAATAATTCGCTACATTTGCAACTTTAATGATAAAGTGATAGCAATATCACCTATAAATACTCTATTAAATAGTAAATCATAAATCGTCAAATAGTAAATAAACCTCATGCCAACAATATCTATTCGCGGAATGGAGATGCCCGCATCTCCTATCAGAAAACTGGCTCCTCTGGCAGATGCTGCCAAGCAGAGGGGTATACATGTATTTCACCTGAACATCGGTCAACCCGACCTGCCTACTCCGGAAGTCGCGATTGAAGCGATACGGAACATCGACCGGAAAGTTCTGGAATACAGTCCCAGTGCGGGATATCGCAGTTACCGCGAGAAGTTGGTGGGTTACTATGCAAAGTACAATATCAATCTGACTGCAGACGACATCATCATCACTTCCGGCGGCTCGGAGGCGGTGTTGTTCTCTTTCCTGGCTTGCCTCAATCCGGGGGATGAAATCATTGTTCCCGAGCCGGCCTATGCCAATTATATGGCGTTTGCCATCTCTGCCGGAGCCAAGATACGCACCATTGCCACGACCATCGAAGAGGGTTTCTCGTTGCCCAAGGTAGAGAAGTTCGAGGAGTTGATTAACGAGCGCACGCGTGCTATTTTGATTTGCAATCCCAACAATCCTACGGGTTACCTCTATACACGCCGTGAAATGAACCAGATTCGCGACCTTGTGAAGAAGTACGATTTGTTCCTCTTCTCGGACGAGGTGTACCGTGAATTTATTTATACGGGTTCTCCCTATATCTCTGCCTGCCACCTGGAGGGCATTGAGAACAATGTGGTGCTGATTGATTCCGTGTCCAAGCGCTATTCGGAGTGCGGCATCCGCATCGGTGCCCTGATAACGAAGAACAAGGAAATCCGGGATGCTGTCATGAAGTTCTGCCAGGCGCGTCTCAGTCCTCCGTTGATAGGCCAGATTGCCGCAGAAGCATCGCTGGATGCCGATGAGGATTATCTGCGCGACACATACGATGAATATGTAGAACGCCGTAAATGCTTGATTGACGGATTGAACCGTATACCGGGCGTATATTCGCCCATCCCGATGGGAGCCTTCTATACGGTGGCAAAGCTTCCGGTAGATGATTCGGACAAGTTCTGTGCCTGGTGTCTGTCGGAGTTCGAGTACGAGGGACAGACGGTATTCATGGCGCCTGCCTCCGGATTCTATACTACGCCGGGTTCCGGTCGCAACGAAGTGCGTATCGCATATGTACTGAAGAAAGACGACTTGAACCGCGCTCTCTTTGTGCTTCAAAAGGCACTGGAAGCCTATCCGGGACGAACCGAATAAAATGAAATAATTCATTAGGCGCGGATTACACGGAAGATTTAAAACAAACGTCTTTTCTTAAGTTTTCTGCGTAATCCGCGTAATCCGCGCCTAAAAAATAATAGCCCATGAACTTATCTCGCTTTATAGCGTTGCGCATTTATCGCAACTCGGAGCCGGGCAAGCAAGTTTCCCGTCCGGCTGTCCTTATCGCCATGGTGGGCATTGCCCTCGGACTGGCGGTGATGATTATTGCCGTGTCCGTCATTGTCGGCTTCAAGAGCGAGGTAAGGGATAAAATCGTAGGTTTCGGTGCCCATATCCAGATAGGCAACCTGGATGCTGCACGCTCTTATGAGACGCGCCCAGTGGTGGTGGGCGACAGCATGATGGCTGCGCTTTCCGATTATCCCGAAGTGAAGCATGTACAACGCTACTCCACCAAGCCGGGGATGATAAAGACCGTCGATGCCTTTCAGGGAATGGTGCTGAAAGGTGTGGGGCAGGAGTATGACAGCACCTTTTTCCACCGCCATCTGCTGGAGGGGGAGTTTCCGCAATTCAGCGATTCCGCTTCGTCCAACCGCGTAGTCATCTCAAAGTCTCTTGCCAACAAGCTGCAATTGAAACTCGGTGACAAGATAGACACCTACTTCATCCAGGACGATGTGCGTGCTCGCCGCCTGAAGATTGTAGGTATCTACCAAACCAACTTCTCCGAATACGACAACCTATTCCTGCTTACCGACCTCTATTTGGTGAATCGCCTGAACAACTGGGAGCCGGACCAGGTGAGCGGTGTGGAGCTGGAAATACGCGATTATGACAAGCTGGAAGAAACCACCTATGAGATAGCTGTCGATACGGACGAGAATCCCGACCGCTATGGTGCTGAGTATTGCGTCCGCAATGTAGAGCAGCTCAATCCCCAAATCTTTGCCTGGCTGGGCATCTTGGATGTCAACATCTGGGTCATTCTCATTCTGATGATTGGAGTGGCGGGGTTCACCATGGTATCCGGCCTGCTGATTATCATCATAGAGCGTACCTCCATGATAGGCGTGCTGAAGTCTTTGGGAGCCAATAACTTTACCATCCGTAAAGTCTTCCTTTGGTTTTCGGTCTTCCTCATTGGGAAAGGCATGCTTTGGGGGAACATAATCGGCCTTGCGTTCTATTTCGTGCAGCGCTGGTCCGGCTTGTTCAAGCTCGACCCTGAAACCTATTACATGGCTACTGTTCCGGTATCTTTCAATATCTGGCTGTTCCTGCTGCTGAATGCCGGCACATTGCTGGCTTCGGTCCTGATGTTGCTGGGCCCATCATTCCTGATTACACGCATCCATCCGGCAACTTCCATCCGTTACGAATAAGAGAATCACTTTCTCAGAAAACCGCTTTTCTTGCGGAACAGACAGTACCATTTCCAACGCAAAGACTGTATCGGCTGCAATAGGTCGAAAGCCGGTAGTGTGAAGTAATATCTGCGCTGTTCTTCCAGGTCGCGGGCGGTCTTGTTCACGATGACGGCCTGCATGGTGAAACGGAGCAGGAACAAAAGGAAAGCGACGCCTGCTGCCAGCCAGTGGAAGTGCAGAATGCCGATGACCATCGCGGCTATCCAGGATGCGTGGAATGCCAGGCGGGTCAAGGTCTCAAAACCGGCCAGCCAGCGTTGCATTCCATGATACAGCCGTGCTGTGGAGGCGTAGCCTATTTTCTCTTCTTTCCAGTCCTTGGCACGCAGAAGCGGCTGCATGCGCACAATGGCATTGGCATCCGTTTCCACCCGCGTGTTCTCCGGGGTAGCCACGTGGTTGATGAACAAATCGTCGTCTCCCCGTTGCAGGTTGAGGTGTGCGGAGAATCCTTTCTGTTGGTAGAAGAGTTCCTTCCGGTAGGCCAGGTTACGCCCGATGCCCATGTAGGGGCTGCCTGCCAGGGCAAATCCCAGATAGCGCATGGAGGTGAACAGATTGTCGAATGCCGCCCGTTTGTGCAGCCAGCCTTTTCCGCGTTCGTAGCCGTGTATCCCAGCACCACTTGGGTACGTGATGTGAAGTTGCGTGCCATCAGTCGCAGCCATTGGTTGCTTTGGGGCATGCAGTTGGCATTGGTAAACACCAGCCATTCATATTTGCTGGCCTTGATTCCAAGCGTCACGGCCAGCTTCTTGCGGCTGATGTAGCGGGAGGAATCGGGCACGAAGCTGTGGTAGAGATGGGGATATTTCTCCTCGAGGATGGTCAGGTAATCCTCGCTCTCATCGGTGTTGCCGTCGTTAATGACGATGACTTCAAATTGGGGATAGTCCTGCTCCAGCACGGCGCCCAGGTTGCGGCGCAGATTCTCGGATTCCTCGCGGGCGCAAATGATGACGGATATGGGGGGCAGTTCCTGGGTGAAGTGCGTGTCTCCCTGCTTCACGGCACGGCTGCGCGCATGAATACGGTTGTGAGACAGAGGTAGTAGATAATTTGAATAAGAACAGACCACCCGCCGTAGCGAGTACGATAATTTCAGTTGAATCTAATGTAAATGCTTCCATGTGCAGTAGGACGTTTATGTGCTGCAAATTTACACAATTTCCGGCACTACCTCAAACTTTGTTCCGGGAAAGTGCTTGGACAAATACAGCTTGATGTATTTCATCGTGTCTTCCTGGATAGTCTTGTCCTCTACCGTGGGATAGAGGTTGTAGAGTACCGTATCGAGCGCGATGCCCCGGTTCTTGATGGCTTCGAAGCTCAGCAGGGTGTGGTTGATGCTGCCCAGCTTTCCGGAGGTGACAAAGATAAGCGGGTACTGCTTCTCCGCAATGTAGTCTATCGTCAGGAAATCTTCGGTAAGGGGAACCATCAGACCGCCGGCGCCTTCTACGAGCACGGTATCATAGCGATGGGAAAGTTCCCTGGTGGCATGCTCTATTTTTTCGAAGTCTATCGGGCGCTTGTCTATGCGGGCGGCGAGGTGGGGGGAGCAGGGGTAGGAGAATATCTCGGGCATGGTCAGCCCCTCTTTGTCTTCCGGCAGGTAGCCGGTTCCGGTGAGGCGGCGGTGCAGGTCGATGTCCTCGGAATGGCCGGTGTTGCCGGTCTGGATGAACTTTTGGGTGATGACGCGCAGGCCGCGTTGTATAAGCTCACGGGCATACCAGGCGGTGCAATAGCTTTTTCCGGCATCTGTATCAATGCCGCTGATGAAGTAGATGTTTTTTGTTTCCATTATTTTGTCTTTTTTCGTGCGATGATATAAATAGGGTGATAGGTCAGGCTTACGTTGCCTGCGGCATCACTGAACCGGATTGTGTATTCTTCACAAAAGGATTGCAGGCGGCTGCGCGTCCACATCCTTTTTTCCGTTCCCGTCACTCCGGTTTGCTTCAGATGCTTCAGCACTGCCTGAGGGGTGGGGAAGGGCAGGGTTACTACCTCTTCCTCGGCATGGAGAATATCGAAGTGGGGAGACAGCAGGGCTTGCAGCTCCTCAACGGAGAGATAGTCCAGCCCATGCCCGTCAGTTGGCGTATTTCGTGCATGTTTGTGGTGCCGAAGGTGCTGAAGGCAAGCAGGCCGTCTGCCACCAGTGCTTGGTGGCAGCGGGTGAGGAAAGCACCTGGGTCGTTGAACCATTGCAGGGTGGAGCACGAGGTTATCAGGTCGGTTTCTCTGGGGAAGTCGAGAGCTTCGGCATCACCCGGCAAGAAGCTGACGCGGGGAGTGCGCGTAGTGCATAGCTCCCTGACGCATTCCTCCATATCCCGGCAGAGGTCGTTCAGCAACAGCGTTTCCGGTTGCAAGGTGTTCAGCAACATGCGCGAGTAGCTGCCCGTTCCGCAACCAAGCTCTACGATGTGGCGGAAGTGTGTAGGAAGTTGCGGACGGGGTATGCCTGCGGAAAGCAGGGCATCGGTCAGTAGGCGCATCATTTTTTCGGCTACTTGCCGTTGCACGCTGGCTTCGCGGTCGTAGGTGCTTCGCGAGTAGGAGAAGCGTTTTGCTACAAGTTCTTTGTCTATGGGGTGTGTAGGGGTATCTGTCATTTTTTTCAATCCTTTTGTTATGTATCCAGTCTCTCAGATGGCTTAGAAAATCGTCAATGGGCATCGACCACATGTCTTGCAGCAAGAAGCGGAACATTGGTTCGTCATAGTGGGCGCAGTCTGCAACAATCAGTTTGTCGTCATCGAACATGTAATCGAAATTTAGTTTCATATTTTCTAAAGGGAAGATGCGGTCGTTGACGCCTATGAAAGCGTAGTCATAATCGATGTATTGGTATTTATCGTTTACATAGGCATCCATCTCGTCATCATTGGAGTAGATATAATTGCCGTTTTCATCGATGGTTATCCCTCTCATTTGGGTGTATTTTTTCTCAATGAGTTCCAGCTCTTCCTTAATTTCGTTGAAGTCCCGGCGGGGAGTGATGGCAAGGAAGGCTTTGTAGGCATTGCTGTCTTTGCACATGCGGCGCATGAACTTCTGGAGCGAGGCGGGAGTCAGTCCGCTCAAGGTGTCTCGGAAGGTCTTTTCGGGAATTCCATCTGTGTCACCGATAGGGGTAATGGTACCATTGAAAGCTATAAGCAGCAGTTTCTCCTTGGGCACGGAAGCCAGTGCGATGGGAGCTGCCCATACGCCCATGGACCATGCCACTACGTTCACTTGCCGGTATTGCTCCAGGATGGAGGTATCGAAATCGAGCGTGCGGTAGTCATAGCAAATCATGTAGTCCATGCCTTGGGGGCAATATTGTTTAAGGGTGTTTCGTCGGCTGCCCATCCTGCGAAGAACAGTAGCAGCTTGGGATTATTTTTTTTGATGATGTAAACTTGTTTCATAATAATATATGTGATGAATTTTCTTATACTATATATATTTAATTATTTCTTCTATCTCTTGTTCTGTAATGTCCGCTGTCAGCGAGAAGCGGATACGTGATGTCCCTTCGGGCACCGTGGGCGGGCGTACCGGCAGTGCATAAAAGCCATGCCTCTGCAGCAACTCTGCGCACAGCAGGTGTCGGCACTGGGGCCAATAATCAGTGGGACGATATGGCTTGCGCTGGGGCATCCGTACCCCTTGGCTTGTAATGCTTCGCGCAGTGTCCGGCTGATTCTTGCCAGATGCTCGCGGTGGTCCTGCATTCTGGCAAGTTTCCGTACGATAAACAGTGTCCAGGCAATACTTGTCGGAGGCAATGCCGTGGTGAAGATGAGGGTTCGCATCCGGTTGACGAGATACTCGCGTATCGTCCGGCAGCAGGCGATGTATGCACCGGCAGACGCAGCCGCCTTGCCGAAGGTGCCCACGAGGAAATCTATATCCCGGATACATCCGGTTTCTTCGGCGCAGCCCAGGCCGCGCAGTCCCCTTACGCCGAATGCATGGGCTTCGTCCACATAGAGCAGTACGTTGGAGTATCTTTTTTTCAAACGCACCAATGCCGTGAGGTCGGCTTGGTCACCGTCCATGCTGAAGATGCTTTCTGTGACGATAATAAGTTGCCGGAATGTTGCATGGTGTTGTTCCAGCAGGCGTTCCAGTTGTACCAGGTCGTTGTGGCGGAAGCGGATGCAGCGTGCGGTGGATAGGCGGATGCCGTCGATGATGCTGGCATGCACCAGCTTGTCTGCCAGTATCAGGGTTTGTGCATCGCTCACGGCGGGTAGAATCCCCATATTGGCATGATAGCCGCTATTGAGCACCAGTGCTGTCTCTGTGCCGAAAAGTGTAGCGAGTTCCGTCTCCAGCTCTTCGTAAATCCCGAAGTTCCCCGTCAGCAGGCGGGAGGAGGAGGAAGTCGGCAGGAAGGTGTCCGGTGTCAGTGTCTGCAGGAATTCTTCCTTCAGCTGGCGGTCGGCAGCCAGGCCCAGGTAATCGTTGGACGAAAGGTTCAGCATATGCCGCCATCGGCTATAACCGTGCGTCCCTCGTGTGTCAGTTGCGGCAGGCGGCGCAGGTTGCTGTGTTCTTTCAATGTTTGCAGCTCTTGCTGCATATAGTTAGTTACGTTCATAAATTCTTGATATAATAATTTTCCCTTTATCCTCTCAATTCATTTCCTGTATAATTTTCATCAATCCCCCCGTCAGCTTCCTCAACTGTTCCGGCTCTATAATGAACGGAGGCATCAGGTATACCAATCTTCCGAACGGGCGTACCCAGATTCCCTCCTCAACGAAGCGTTTTTGCATCCACGCCATGTCTACGGGTTCTTTTGTCTCAATCACCCCGATGGCTCCCAGCACACGTACATCCGTCACTTGCGGTAATCGGCGTGCCGGTTCAAGCTCTTCTTGCAGTTGCCGGCTGATGCGAGTCACCTTGCCTTGCCAGTCGTATTCGGGCGAGGTCAGCAGCTTCACCGAAGCGCACGCTACGGCGCATGCCAGTGGGTTTCCCATAAAGGTGGGTCCGTGCATAAACACCTCCGGCGTATGGTTGGAGATGGTATCCGCCACTTCATTCGTCGTCAGTACGGCAGACAGCGTCATGTATCCGCCCGTTATGGCCTTTCCTATGCACATGATGTCCGGTTCTACACCCGCATGCTCCCAGGCAAAGAGTTTTCCCGTCCGTCCGAAGCCCGTGGCTATCTCATCGAATATCAGCAGCAGGCCATGTTCCTTGCATATCTGTGCCGCTTCGCGCAGGTACTGGGGGTGGTAGAACCACATGCCGCCAGCGCCCTGCACCACAGGTTCGAGGATAAGCGCTGCCAGTTCCTCGTGATGCTCCTCTACCAGTTTCCGCAGTTCCACCGTATCCCGTTCATCCCATTCGCCATGGAAGCGTGAGCGCGGCTGCGGCACGAAATAGCGCACCGGCAATGATGCCCCGAACAGCGAATGCATGCCCGTCACCGGGTCGCAGACAGACATGGCATTCCATGTATCCCCGTGATAGCCCGAACGGATAGTCACAAAATTGTTCTTCTTCGCCTTTCCCTTGCCATACCAGTACTGCACGGCCATTTTCAAGGCTACCAG
>ERZ860023.525-NODE-525-length-22453-cov-1.656621_pt1 | contig 22453 bp, 19 predicted proteins | sample MGYA00509983_ERZ860023 | MGnify/ENA primary metagenome ERZ860023 (study PRJEB30046, sample SAMN00715180) | human gut metagenome | study: EMG produced TPA metagenomics assembly of the A metagenome-wide association study of gut microbiota in type 2...
TTGCATTGGCCGTAGTGGAGCTGTTGCAAGGCAAAGAGAAGGTGCAGGAACTGAAAGAAGCTATGTGCGTAACGGATTTATGATTTTAAATCATAAATCATAAATCATAAATCATAAATCATAAATGGTTCAGTATGCTCTGATTGTTGCCGGTGGTAAGGGATTGCGCATGGGGACCGAACTCCCCAAACAGTTTCTCCCGATAGGGGGGAAACCTGTTTTGATGCGCACTCTGGAGGCGTTTTATGACTACAATGCTGAGATACGGATAATATTGGTACTTCCCCACAGCCAGCAGGATTACTGGAGGCAGCTGTGCAGGGAGTACCGTTTTTCATTGCCGCATGCCATTGCAGATGGGGGGGAGACGCGGTTCCACTCCGTAAAGAACGGTTTGGCTTTGGTCAAGACACCTGCTTTGGTCGGTGTGCACGATGGGGTGCGTCCGTTCGTGGCCCGGGAAGTGATTGCACGCTGTTATGACTTGGCGGCCGAGAAAAAGGCCGTAATTCCGGTAATCGGTGTGGTGGAGACCGTTCGCCGTATGGAAGGGGAAAGCAGTGTGACTGTCGGCAGGGATGATTATAGATTGGTGCAGACTCCCCAGGTTTTTGATGCGGAACTGCTGAAAGCGGCATACGAGCAGCCCTATACACCCCATTTTACCGATGATGCTTCTGTGGTGGAGGCATTGGGTGTATCTGTCTTTTTGACGCCGGGAAACCGGGAAAACATTAAAATAACCACTCCTTTTGATTTAAAAATAGCCACAGCTCTGATAGGTTCATGTTCGATTTAGCCACGCGTGACATAAAATATTTGTCGGGCGTCGGGCCGCAGCGTGCTTCGGTCTCAATAAGGAATTGGGCATTTACTCCTTGCACGATTTGCTATATTACTTTCCATATAAATATGTAGACCGCAGTCGGATTTATTATATTCAGGAGATCGATGGGACGATGCCCTATATTCAGCTGAAAGGTGAAATACTAAGTTTTGAGACGGCTGGAGAAGGGCGCCAGCGCAGGTTGATTGCTCATTTCTCGGACGGTACGGGGGTGGTGGACCTGGTTTGGTTCCAGGGCATCAAATATTTGGTAGGGAAGTATAAAGTGCATCAGGAATATATTGTGTTCGGAAAACCGACCTTCTTCAATGGTAGAATCAATATGGCTCATCCGGATATAGACTCTGCTTCGGATTTGAAATTGTCGTCCATGGGGTTACAACCTTATTATAATACGACTGAAAAGATGAAACGGAGTTCTCTCAATTCGCATGCCATCGAGAAGATGATGAATACGGTGGTGCAGCAGTTGCGTGAGCCGTTGCCCGAGACCCTTTCTCCCGCTATACTTGCCGAGCATCATCTGATGCCGTTGACGGAAGCTTTGGTCAATATACACTTTCCCGCTAATCCGGATTTATTGCGTAAGGCACAGTATCGCCTGAAGTTTGAGGAGCTCTTTTACGTACAGTTGAATATCCTGAGGTATGCAAAAGACCGTCAGCGGAAATATCGCGGTTATATTTTTGAAAGGGTGGGCGAAGTGTTTAATACTTTCTACTCCCGTAATCTTCCTTTTGAACTGACCAATGCACAGAAGCGGGTATTGAAGGAAATCCGTAAGGATGTAGGCTCAGGAAAGCAGATGAACCGCTTGCTGCAAGGGGATGTGGGAAGTGGAAAGACGCTTGTCGCACTGATGAGTATGTTGATGGCGCTCGATAATGGTTTTCAGGCATGCATGATGGCACCTACCGAGATTTTGGCAAACCAGCACTATGAAACCATCCGTGAGCTGCTGTATGGAATGGAGGTACGTGTGGAACTGTTGACCAGTTCTGTTAAGGGCAAGCGGCGCGAAGCTATCCTTGCCGGTTTGTTGACGGGAGACATACATATACTGATAGGTACCCATGCCGTCATTGAAGATACGGTGAATTTTGCTTCGCTCGGTTTGGTTGTGATTGACGAGCAGCATCGTTTCGGTGTGGCCCAAGGGCACGGTTGTGGACAAAGAATGTACAACCTCCCCATGTATTGGTGATGACGGCAACCCCGATTCCCCGTACATTGGCAATGACGCTTTATGGCGATTTGGATGTGTCTGTCATCGATGAATTGCCTCCCGGACGTAAACCGATTGTCACTCTTCATCAGTTTGATAGCCGTCGGATAAGCTTGTATCAGTCCATGCACAAGCAGATTGCCGAAGGCCGGCAGGTCTATATTGTCTACCCGCTGATTAAGGAAAGCGAAAAGATTGACTTAAAGAACCTTGAAGAAGGGTATCTGCATGTTTGTGAAGAGTTTCCCGAGTGTAGGGTTTGCAAGGTACATGGAAAGATGAAACCTGCTGAAAAGGATGCTCAGATGCAATTGTTCGTATCCGGCGAGGCACAGATAATGGTGGCTACCACCGTGATTGAGGTAGGTGTAAATGTGCCCAATGCTTCGGTGATGGTGATTGAGAACGCCGAGCGTTTCGGGCTGTCCCAGCTTCATCAGCTTCGGGGACGTGTAGGACGTGGAGCTGACCAGTCCTATTGTATTCTGGTTACCGGCTACAAGTTGGCGGAGGATACAAGGAAGCGTTTGGAGATAATGGTGCGGACTAATGACGGCTTTGAAATAGCGGAAGCAGACTTGAAACTACGTGGTCCTGGAGATTTGGAAGGGACACAGCAGAGCGGCATTGCTTTCGATCTGAAGATTGCCGATATAGCCCGTGACGGACAACTGCTGCAATATGTCCGTGAAGTAGCGCAAACGGTGGTGGATGCAGATCCACATGGCATGTTGCCTGAGAACGAGGTCTTGTGGCGACAACTGAAAGCGTTGAGAAAAACGAACGTTAATTGGGCTGCCATTAGCTGAAAAAACGGTTAAACATGCACTTTTATTGCATTTTATGTTGTAAAACATGTTTGCTTGTAAATCTCCTATCTATAGGGGATTAAGACATCTTTGCGAGCTTTACAGTTTCCTCCTCTTCGAAAAAATAGTTAATGACTGATGTCGTTTTTCAGAGAGAAATGTTACCTTTGGGAGAATTTTTGAAAATCAATCTGGATATTCGCATAGAACAGGTGGTGTTTGATTTGCCGAGATGCTTGCAACGGATATCAAAATGAATGACGAAACGGATGAATTTTAATTGGATAAAAACTGCTTTATTGGCTGCGACGGCAATGGTTAGCTTGAATTCTTTCTCGCAAGACCTGATTGCCCGCCAGGCCCCCATCGACAGAAAACTTAAGAGTGTTGATTCACTGGCTTTGCAAAAACAGATACGTGCAGAACAATCATTGTATCGGGTTTGGATTTGTATCCCAACTGGAACAACGAATTCGTACAAGCCTATGGCAATGCGATTGTGCCTGAGAGCTATACATTTGATTTGACCGGTTTCTGTATGCCTACTCCCAATACCCGTATCACGGATGTATTCGGTTACCGTCCCCGGAGAAGAAGAGCTCATTATGGTTTGGATATCAAGGTGTATGTAGGCGATACAATCCGTGCGGCTTTTGATGGAAAAGTGCGCGTTGTCAAGAATCAAGGTCGTCGTGGATACGGCAAATACGTCGTTATTCGTCACGACAATGGCTTGGAAACCGTTTACGGACACTTGTCTAAACAATTGGTTGATACAAACCAGTTGGTAAAAGCCGGCGAACCGATTGCATTGGGAGGAAATACCGGACGTTCTACCGGTCACACCTTCACTTTGAAACCCGTTTCTTGGGTATTCCCATCAATCCTGCGCTTATGTTTGATTTTGAAAAGCAGGATATCGTAGCTGATTCCTATACTTTCCATAAGACAAAAGGCTCTTCCGGTACGGCGCGTAGCATGGCATCGGGTGAAGGTCTGTTCTATAAGGTAAAGAAGGGAGACACATTGGGACGGATTGCAGCACGTCAGGGAACCTCCATCGACAAGCTTTGCAAACTGAACAGAATTACGCGTAAAACAATCCTGAGACCGGGACAAGTATTGCGCTGCTCATAAAAACGTAAACAATCTCTATAGAAGAGGGTACTTTAATAGATTTTAGAGTGCCCTCTTTTTCTTTTTCTTTAATTATTCCTATCTTTGCAGCGCACTGTGAAAAAAGGAAATGAAAGATACCAAGCAACAATTTGAACATGTCATTGCGGTTTGCCGTGACTTGTTCTCTAAGAAACTTCATGATTACGGTCCGGCGTGGCGCATTCTTCGTCCGTCTTCCGTAACAGATCAGATATTCATCAAAGCCAACCGTATCAGAAGTATTGAAACGAAAGGGGTGACTTTGGTAGACGAAGGCATCCGTTCTGAATTCATAGCTATTGTCAACTATGGAATTGTAGGATTGATACAGTTGGAGCTTGGTTATGCCGAAGCTGCCGATATGACCAATGAAGAGGCGTTGGTGCTGTATGATAAATATGCCAAAACCTCTTTGGAGTTGATGCTTGCCAAAAATCATGATTATGATGAGGCTTGGCGTAGTATGCGTATCAGTTCGTATACGGATTTGATATTGATGAAGATTTACCGGACAAAACAGATTGAAAGCTTGTCCGGGGAGACTTTGGTTTCGGAAGGTATTGATGCCAATTATATGGATATGATTAACTATTCCGTATTCGGCTTAATTAAGATTGAATTTGGAGATTGACAAGAAACATATTGTCGGGAAAGTTTGGGTGAACCTCTGCCGTTTTCTGCTGGGGGCTTTGTTCATATTTTCCGGATTTGTGAAAGCTGTTGATCCGTTGGGTTTCTTCTATAAAATTCAAGATTACCTGACGGCTTTCGGCATGATTTCCTGGTTTCCTTCTTATGCGCCCTTGCTGGTAGGGATAGCGTTGTCTGCCATAGAGTTCAGTGTAGGTGTTTTCTTGTTTTTGGGTATACGCCGGAAGGTGGCATCTGTATTGGCATTATTGCTGATGGTTGTAATGACTCCGCTAACACTTTATCTGGCTTTGGCGAATCCGGTATCCGACTGCGGATGCTTCGGTGATGCGTGGATATTGACCAATTGGCAGACTTTCGGCAAGAACGTAGTATTGTTGGTGGCGGCAGTATCTGTATTCAAGTGGCAGGATTTACTGGTGCGTTTCATTACTCCGAAGATGGAGTGGATGATTTCCATGTATACGTTTCTATTTGTGTTTGCGTTGTCCTTCTATTGCCTGGAGAATTTGCCGATACTTGATTTCCGACCTTACAGAATTGGAGCGAATATCAAGGCGGGCATGGAAATTCCGGAAGGTGCTAAACCAAGCGTGTTTGAAAGCCGGTTCATTTTGGAAAAAGGAGGAAAGCGTCAGGAATTTACATTGGACAACTATCCGGACAGTACATGGACGTTTGTAGAATCGCGTACGATACTGAAGGAAAAAGGTTATGAACCTCCCATTCATGATTTTTCCATGATGAGTCTGGATACATGGGAAGATATAACGGACAGCGTACTGTCGGATAAAGGATATATGTTTCTGCTGGTTGCCCATCGGATAGAAGGAGCGGACGACAGTAACATCGACCTTATCAATGAAATATACGATTACAGTGTGGAGCATGGTTATGGCTTTTATGCCTTGACTTCATCTCCGGAAGACGAGATAGAATTGTGGCGTGACAAGACTGGAGCGGAATACCCTTTCTGCCAGACAGATGATATTACGCTGAAGACCATTATCCGTTCAAATCCCGGTTTGCTGTTGGTAAAGGACGGAACAATTTTGAATAAGTGGAGTGACAACCGGCTGCCTGATGAATATGTGCTGACCGATAGCCTGGACAAGTTGGAATTGGGCAAGCAGAAGCAGGAAAGTGACTTACAAACAATAGGCTATGTGTTGCTGTGGTTCATCCTTCCTCTGATGATGGTGCTTTGTGTCGATATTTTAGTCGTAAGGCGCCGGGAGAAACAACGCCTCAGACAACAATAGTATCAAATAGTAAATAGTAAATACATTAACCCTTTTAATAATAAAACAAAATGAGAAAAAACATTGTTGCAGGAAACTGGAAAATGAACAAAACCCTCCAAGAGGGTATTGCTCTTGCAAAAGAACTGAATGAAACATTGGCTAACGAAAAGCCTAACTGTGATGTAATCATCTGTACTCCGTTTATCCACCTGGCATCTGTTACTCCTTTGGTAGACGCTGCCAAGATTGGTGTAGGTGCAGAAAACTGTGCAGACAAGGAGTCAGGCGCATATACCGGCGAAGTATCAGCTGCTATGGTTGCTTCTACTGGTGCAAAATATGTCATTCTGGGTCACTCTGAACGTCGTGCTTACTATGGTGAAACAGTTGCTATTCTGGAAGAAAAAGTAAAATTGGCTTTGGCTAACGGTCTGACTCCGATTTTCTGTATCGGTGAGGTACTGGAAGAACGTGAAGCAAACAAGCAGAATGAAGTGGTAGCCGCTCAGCTGGCTTCTGTATTCTCTTTGTCTGCCGAAGATTTCTCCAAGATTATCTTGGCTTACGAGCCGGTTTGGGCTATCGGTACCGGTAAGACAGCTTCTGCAGAGCAGGCACAGGAAATCCATGCTTTCATCCGTTCACTGATTGTTGAAAAGTATGGTAAGGAAATCGCTGACAACTGCTCTATCCTTTATGGTGGCAGCTGCAAGCCCTCCAATGCAAAGGAACTGTTTGCCAACCCGGATGTTGACGGCGGTCTGTTGGTGGTGCTGCCTTGAAGGTTTCTGACTTCAAGGGTATCATCGATGCCTTTAATTAAATAGTTGAAAGCTGAAAGTTGAAAATTGAAAATGGATTGCATGTTGTATCTGCATGACTGTTTTTCATTTTCTATTTTCCATTTTCAGCTTTCCATTTTCCGTTATATAAAGATATTGACTCATGAAAAAACTTGGTTTACTTTTAGTTGCATGTCTCGCTTTTGCAACCATTTCTGTAGCGCAGAACAATATTGTGAAAAGCCTGGAACGTAATGTGCCGGGACAAGGCAAGGTGACTATCCATCAAGATGCACGCATTGCGGCATTGATAGGTTCGGAGTATGTTCCTGCCGGTTCGGATGAGCAGAAAGTGATTAAAAGTTCGGGTTACCGCATACAAGTTTATGCAGGGAATAATACCCGTCAGGCCAAGAACGAAGCTTATGCGGTAGCTACCCGCATCAAGGAACATTTTCCCGAACTTACAGTTTATACCTCTTTCAATCCCCCCCGTTGGCTGTGCCGTGCAGGAGATTTCCGCAGTATCGAAGAAGCGGATGCCATGATGCGTCAGTTGCGGGCTACTGGTGTATTCAAGGAAGTTTCTATCGTGAAAGAGCAGATAAACATCCCCTTATAAAGAATTATCATGTTAGGAAAAGAAGAAATTGTATCTCCTTCATTAGATGAATTGAAGGAACATTATCACCGCATCCTTACTCTGTTGGGTGAAGATGCCGGACGTGAAGGTTTGCAGAAGACACCTGAACGGGTGGCGAAGGCCATGTTGTCGTTGACGAAAGGGTATCATATGGACCCGCACGAGGTACTCCGTTCAGCCAAGTTTCAAGAAGAATACAGTCAGATGGTGATTGTGAAAGACATTGATTTCTTCTCGCTTTGCGAACATCACATGCTTCCCTTCTACGGAAAGGCACATGTGGCATATATTCCTAACGGCTACATTACCGGACTGAGCAAGATAGCCCGCGTAGTGGATATTTTCTCTCACCGCCTGCAAGTGCAGGAACGTATGACTCTCCAAATAAAAGATGTATTCAGGAGACGCTGAATCCGCTGGGGGTTATGGTTGTTGTGGAAGCCAAACACATGTGCATGCAGATGCGCGGAGTAGAGAAACAGAACTCCATTACCACTACATCCGATTTTACCGGAGCATTCAACCAAGCGAAGACCCGCGAGGAATTTATGAATTTAATCAGGCATAATTCTTGACGGAGAACTCCCCGAATTGAATTTAAAAATTCAGGATGACTCTGTCTCCCAGCCGCTTTGCCATGATGCTTTTTACTTTGTTCAATTCGTTGTAGCGCTCCATGATGCTGTTACACTGGGTTTCATCATTGGCTATGGCAGGGTTCTGTAACGCAAATAGGGTATGCTTCAATTCTTCGCAGACGATGGCATATTTGAAGTTTATCATTAACCGTGGAATTAGCTCATAGAGGCGTTCTTCGTCCGTCACCATTTGTTCTATCTGTGATTTCCTTAACTGATAGCGGTTGCTGATAAGCTCCACACTCAGCTTGCTGATGACGGGGTCGGGATGCGCCACAAAATACCGTTCGGCGGTAAAACCCTCATTGTGGATACGTTCGGCAGCCTCTGTCAGGATTTGCCGGTGAAGCGGATTGTGGAAGGCAAGTTCGTCTTCTTTTAAATCATTGACTATATATTCAGTTACAGTGATAGGGGTTTCCTGCCCCTCTTCATTGGTGACATTGCACATCACCCGCTCACCATAGAGCACTACCATCTTCAGAATAAGTCGTTCGTATTTATAGAACTCCTGGCCCTCCTTGCCCTCCTGCGGGATGAAGGATACATATTCTTCCTCGGGTGGAAAAGGTGGAGGTGTTTCGGAAGGGAGACCGGCAGGCAGTGATTGGGACGGATAGCCAGCTTGTTGTGCGTCGGGGTTGGTAGCTGCAGTATGACTGCCATTGACCCCCGCTTCTGCATTGGCTCTTGCGGCATTGGCCGACCGACGCTCACGTTCTGCTCGCTCAGCTTGTTGCTCGGCTTGCTTTTCTCGACGCTTGGCAACCTCAGAAACCAGCAGTTTGTCTTCTACGTGCAATAATTGGGCGCACTCCTTGATATAGACATCACGCACAATGGCTTCGGGAATGATGGAAATGCTTTGCACAAGGTTTCCTATAAGCTCGGCACGCTTGATGGGGTCTTTTCCAGCATCTTCCAGCAACAGATTGGTTTTGAAGCGGATAAAGTCCGTTTCATTCTCTTGTATGAAGGCTTGGAATTCCGTTGCATTGTGCTTGCGGGCAAAGGAGTCCGGGTCGTCACCGTCGGGCAGGAGGCAGACTTTGATATTCATGCCCTCTTCCAGTAACATGTCGATGCCTCGGATAGAAGCCTTTATACCGGCAGCATCACCGTCGTAGAGCACTGTCATATTGTTGGTGAAACGATGAATCATCCGGATTTGTCCGGGTGTCAATGCCGTGCCCGAAGAGGCAACCACATTCTCTATGCCCGATTGGTGCATGGAAATGACATCCGTATAACCTTCGACCAGAAAGCAACGGTCTTGTTTCACAATGGCTTGTTTGGCAAAATATATGCCATACAGTTCATTGCTTTTATGATAAATTTCCGATTCAGGCGAGTTGACGTACTTCACCTTGACGCCTTTGGTGGCGCCGGCAAGCACACGTCCCCCGAAAGCCACCACCTTGCCGGAGAGAGTGTGTACCGGAAAGATGACCCGCCCCCAGAAGCGGTCGCGCAGTCGGTGGTCGTCCGTCTCGTAGCAGAGGCCGGTCTTGACAAGATAATCCTTTTTATAGCCTTTTTTCAAAGCTTCCTGGGCAAGGGCATCGTGGCTCTCGGTACAATAGCCCAACTGGAACTTCTCGATGATGTCATCCCGGAAGCCGCGGCTGCGGAAATAGGCCATGCCGATACTCCGTCCGTCTACGTGGTTCTTTAGGATATTCTGGAAGTAGTCACGGGCAAAGTTGTTCACAATGAAGAGGCTTTCCCGTTCGCTCTGTGCTATCTTCTCCTCGCTGGATAGTTCGCGTTCTTTGATTTCAATGCCGTATTTTTTTGCGAGATATTTCAGCGCCTCAGGATAAGACATCTGTTCGTGCTCCATGATGAAATGCACTGCATTTCCTCCTTTTCCGCAGGCAAAACACTTGCAGAGCCCTTTGGCGGGGGATACATAGAAGGAAGGGGTTTTGTCATCGTGGAAAGGGCACAGACCTACATAGTTCACACCGCGTTTGCGCAGGGTGACAAAGTCTGATACGACATCGTATATCTGTGCGGCATCAAGTATGCGGTCTATGGTGGGTTGGTCTATCATTGTCTCTTTTCTAACTTGTGCAAAAGTACATGATATTTCTTGGATAATCAAAAAATATCATATAGGAAAGAGCAGACCGGAACCCTACATCATCATAAAATTCCCGTGGATTGTATAGTCGAGTTTTTCTTTCAATCTTTGTATGTCAACCGGCTTGGACATATATCCGTTAAAGCCATTCTGCATAATCTTTTCTTTGTCCGAAGCAAAGGAGTATGCCGTTACTGCAATGATAGGTACCGTTTTGGATACTTTACGTATTTCGCGAGTAGCTTCATATCCATCCATTTTAGGCATATTGATGTCCATGATGACCACATGCGGATGAAACTTCTGATGGAGTTCCACGGCTTCCTCCCCATCCCAAGTATGAACCAACTCATAATCTTTCTGTAGGATAGACTTGAACAGCATATAGTTGCTTTCGTTGTCCTCTGCTATCAGGATTATAGGCTTTTCCTTGCTTCTCTCGTTCAGAAGAGGCATTAAAGTTAGATTATTTTCCTTTTGAGCCTCTTTCGGTTTATAAGGTATTGTAAACCAGAAAGTACTTCCTTTACCTTCTCCTTCGGATTCTACTCCGATGCGTCCTTTCATTTTTGTGACAATGTTTTTGCATATTGAGAGCCCTAATCCCGTTCCTTGTATAAAGGTGTTTACTTTGGTAAACCGTTCAAATATTTTCTTCTGATTCTCTAGTGAGATGCCTATGCCCGTATCTTTTACGTAGAAATAGAGTTCTTCTCCACGGATTTTGTATCCAAACATAATCTCACCTTTCTCTGTAAATTTTGCAGCGTTGACCAGCAGGTTGATGAGGACTTGAGAGAGACGGTTATGTTCTGTCTGTACGTAACAAACTGGTACTTCAGGAACGAATTGTAGGGCAACACCTGTTTGCAGTCTGCCTCGTACAGTGTTTTCCACATCTTTTGCCAACTGATTTAAGTCGACATTCTGATAATTGAATTCCAGTGTATTTGCTTCTATTTTGAAAGATCCAGGATGTCACTTACCAGTTGCAATAGCAACTGGTTGTTGGTTTCTATGATACTGATGAACTCTTTGCGTTCGGTTTCGTTTTCGGTTGCAGTCAGCAGGCTGGAGAATCCTACGATGGCATTCAAGGGGGTACGTATCTCGTGGCTCATATTGGCTAGAAATGCAGATTTCAGCCGGTCGGATTCTTGGGCTTTTTCTCGTGCTCGGATAAGCGCTTCTTCTTGCCTCTTGCGTTCTGTTATCAGTAAAAGGGAGCCGACAAGCGATATTGGACAGCCGTTTTTGTCGCGCTGGTCAATTACTGCGTTGGTTTCCATCCAATCTGTTATTTTTCGCCCTTCTACTTCGGTGATAATACGATATTCTTCTTTGATATGCTGCAACTTGCCTGAAATGAGATTTTCATGTACATGGTGCATACGTTCGAAGTCTTCCGGGTGTATCTTTCGGAAATATTCTGACGCCTTGATAATATCTACTTGGACTGTAGAGTTCTTCTCCTTTGTAAAGTTCATGTGGTCTAATATCTTTTGTGCTTCGCAATAAATCAGACCCTCCTTTAAATCCCAGCGCCATGGTATGATGCGTGCTATGCCCAATGTCATTTCCAGTTTTTTATTAATCTCTCGCAATGTGTTTTCGGCATCTTTGCGCGCTGTAATATCTACGGCAAAGACATCCAAAGTGTGTTTTTGGGATGCCGGGCAAAGAATGAATTCGTAAAAGCTGTTTGTTTGTTTGAAGTAATGAGTAAATGTTACCGTTTGCTTTTCTTGGAATACCATTTCCATGAAATGTGTCAGGTGCTCTATTTGGGAGAAGGCATTTTTTTGTGAACCATCGGTAGTTGGCGTAAACTGGTCGTTGAAAATAATATTGCCGCATCGATAGCTCATATCTGCTATCTGTCCCGTTTTGTCGAAGAAAACCTCTATTTGAGTATAAGATATCGGCATATTACGTAAAAGGGTATCATGGGCACTTAGCAAGGTGATTTTCTTTTGCTGGAACCGATAAATGACTAAAGCTATGATAAGTAGTGAGAGTATCAACACTACTCCGCAAATAATCCACCATTGATACTTCTGCCAGAATGTAAGCGGTTTATTGATGAATACCGAGTCCTTAGGACAGAGTGTGGTGTCCAGACCGTCCATCTGCAGTTGCTGGTAGTTGATGAAGGGATAGGATTTCTTGCTATATGTAAATGGGATATTCCGTGCATCCTCTCCTGCAAATATCTGTTTGAGGGCTGAAGAAAGCGCGTTTTGCATTTCCATGCGGTCATAGAAATATCCTCCCGCAAACCCCTCTTTACCCACATAGGCATTCCTTAATGCAAATACGGGTTGAGGCGATGATGCAACTAACTGAAAGTCTCCACTGATGAGTGTAGGAAAACCGAGTAGATTCTTACGCTCGTAAAACCATGTGGAAAATAGCATACCCGTCTCCGGTTCATCATTTAGCAGATATGCCTGTAATTCGTTTTGGTTTCTTTCATTACCTATTAAGCGTTCATAGTGGAGGTTTGGATACTTTGACGTTATATAGGCATGAATAAGCCGGTCCAAGTCTTGGTTATGATAGAGTTCATCTGCTGCGAATACAATCGTTTTCATTTTTGGCAGCATCTGTACCATCATGTCGATGGTCTCTTTGTACATATACGGCGTTTCGATAAAAGTAAAGTTGTATTGCGGCCGCAGGTCAACCAGAGGAGATGTAATGGCATTGGAAATGTGTATAGGACGTCCGGTGAAATAATATTCCCGTGGAGCATACGTGTCTTCGTTGCCGACCAATACTATTGGAATATTTCCCCACTCACTCAAAATACGTTCCCTTAAAGTAAAAGCCATGTTGCCGAGAAGTACAAGATAATCGGGTTTCTTATCCTGGAAACGTTCGAAAATGCCATTCTCCATCCGGATATACAATGAGTCATTACGAATGAACGTCCCGTTCATGTGTACTACATCGGCTGTGATGTCCTCTATAGGAGATGTTTGCAGCAGGATGGGAGTTATAAGTTCTTGGCTCCAGGGGGCGCTTTCATTGTACGAGTTTATAATAAGTAATCTGCGGTGTTTGCCGACTATGGTTGCTGTGGCAAACGCCGAACTTAAATATAGAAAAATGAAACATAAGCTAATTATGCATCTTTTAGATAAAAATACTTTCATGACCTGATTTTTCAAGCAACACATTGTCTAATGGCAATTTAATTGCTACGTATTATTTATACAAAAATAATACAAATGTATTTTAATCATAAAATATAGTCGCTAAAATTAAAAATAATTAACGGCGTCTTTTTGTTTTATGCACTGGAAGTTTAATGTAATTATTATTTCATATATCTGTCTTGTATTATCTGGCAAGTGTGTACAAGGGTGAGAGCAGATAGAAAAGGGAGTTGACAGATTGTAATAAAAAGATGAAAAGGATATTTTCATCTTGAAAAAAGTTATATTTTTGCACCCGCTTTTGAAAATGGTATCGGAGACATTTTTGTTTTTATATAAATTCAATTGGTATTATGAACATTTTTTGTAAGAAAATCTTTGTTCCCCTTTTGTGCGGAATATTATTTTGGGGCGCTTGCTCAGATGATGCACCGTCCGGAGAAGATAGCGGGCAGCAAACTTATTCATTGGTGGTGAAAAGTGTCACTGCTTCGGGAGAGGATTCCTTCGGGGAACTGCGTGAGGTATCGGTTTTTCAGTTCAGTGGCGGCAGCTTATATAGGACGCAATTGCTGAATCCGAAACAAGATGGTACATCCAGCATCTCTGCACTCAGCGGCTCGCGGTTATATTTTCTTTCAGAAGTGAAGCTGCCCGTTCAGGAAGAGAAACTGACCGAAGAGGAATTGTGTAATATGGCCATTGGCGAAGGGCTTCATATAATTCCGCTCCGGATTTCATGTCGGCGGTGGTTCAATTGGAAGATGATGTCGAGACGCGCAATAATCCGGAGGTCAGTGTGGGCATGAAACGTGGGGTGCCCGTATCGACCTGAACACTACGGCCGACGATAAGACGCGGATTGAGGAGATTATAGTGGAAGATGCCCCGGCCGAAACTTTTCCGTTTCAGGAAGGCGTTGCCGTGTCGGACAAGACGGTGAAATATGTGAAGACGTTTGAACCGGCATTCGGAGGAGAACAGCCGAGCGTATTCCGTATTTTTGAAAGCATGTGTCCGGTCCATGTCGTTTTGCGTGGTACGTATGATGGGATTCCCATCAGGCTGAAAATGGAGTTGCCGCGTATAGAACGCAACAAGGTGTATGAATTGTCGGTACTTAACGTAGGGGCTACGGTAGAAGGCGTTTTCGAAATCAAGCCGTGGGAAGAGGGCGAAACGGTGACCGGCAAGCCCGACGCGGACCATCGTATTCTGCTGGATGCTTCCCGGTCTGTTATCCCCGAGGGGGTATCGGTAGATTATGAGAACAACATTGTAGAAGTGCCTATGACGGGAGTAGATGGCATGAAACTGGCGTTTCTGGCCGACACCCGGATAGACATTGCATCTGCCGAAGGAGTTGTGGATGGCGTGATGCTGACGACATGGCAGTGACTGAAGAGGCCGAAGGAATTGTCTCTTCCTTCAGTGTATCTGTTCCGGCGCAAGGCAGCGGACGGTTGGGGTATTCGTTCATGGTGCACCTGAAGAATGCACTTATGACCGGTTCTTATGATTACGTGGAAGTACGCGTGGCTCCGAGTGACAAGCAGATTGAAACGGTAGAGATGGCAGGAAGCGTGTGGATGGCTTTTAATGCACGCAGCAACGACCTCGAAGACCGATTTATCCGTTGGACGGTGCTACGGTGGAAGACATGTACCGCACCAGCTGGATTAATACGGTCGGTGGTCTGTTCCAGTGCGGTCGCAAGTATATGTATGTGCCTTGGCAGGGATATAACCCTTCCAACAACCTGGGCAACCAGACTGCCGACATGCCTTGGCAGAATGATTCGCACATGCCTTGCCCTGAAGGATATAGAGTGCCTACCCGCGACGAACTGAACTCCTTGCTTCCGAAAGGCCAGGAGATTCCCGGTACTTATACGGCGGGAAACGGAGAACGGATTACCGCCACGCTCCATGTAGGAGAAGGTACGTTGGTGACCCCTACCGGTGTCACCGGAACACAACATTACGTGAAGTTTACTTCGGAAGATACCGGCCGTTACCTCATCATACCTTTGGCAGGAGGAAAGGGTGACAAATCGACCTCCAACAATCCCTCTTTTGGAAAACGTGCCGTGTTGTGGACTAGCCAGCGCGACGGTTGTCCCGGAGGATATGCCTGGGCCTATTGGATGCAGTTCGAAGGAAAAGATTCGACCGTCATTGCCGAACAGCGATTGCAGATGGAGGCGTTCGCGTCCTTGCGTTGTGTAAAGAAATAGAGGAGGCTGTTTATGAAGATGCTAAGAATCATAATGAATTACTGGGCGCATTATTGCTTACCAACTGTTCGGGCGATTTTGAACAGGAAACCGGCATTGTTTCTTCCCATTCCGGACAAGTGTCGTTTTTGTTTGGGTTGCAGCAAGACGATGCGTCCGTGGTGCAGACACGCGGAAGCAAACCGGAGCAGATCACTCGTATGTGGTATGCTATTGCCAATGAACGTGGAGAGATTATTAAGCCCTTATATCAGAAGCTGGAAGAAAACTTCTCAAAATTGACTATCGAAGGATTAGTATGGGGGATTATACAGTCGTTTTTTTGGCTACTACGAGCGAGGAAGAAGATGAGGCTGTTAAAGAACCCGAAAAACTGTCCGATGATGGTTGATAAATCATGCGGAAAATGCGCCGTTAGATGCGGTTTACTTTTATAAGAAAATAGAATTGCATATCGGCAGAGATCAGGCTTCGGTGTCGCATACAGTGGTCTTGGAGCGTTCTGTAGGGAGAGTGGATGTCGATTTGAATGTATCGTCCGATTATATGTGGAGATTCATTCGTAAAATCGATATAACTTTCGACGATGCCGAAGGAATATATGCGACTCTTGGTGCCGACGGGAAATATTCCGGAACCAGAAAGATAGAATCTTATGACATTACCGGGAAATACTCGTTTTACTCATTCCCGGCACAAAAGCATTATCCGGATTTGTGACGATTGAGTCCGATCGCAGTGACGGAACTCAGTTTGTCCGTAAATACCGTTTCACGGATTGTAAGATTGAGGCAGGCCGTGTATCTCATATTAGTATTGATTATCTGCATCCGGAAAATCAGGATGGTTCACTTTATGTTCGCAAGGAGGACTTCTTTCGGTTTCGCGCGGATACGATGTTTTTGGCCAGTGAGCCACGTGAGGTCTTTATGACAGTCGCCGTCGTTCTTTTTATGCGAATGCTCCGTTGCAGGTTTCCATTTCAGACGAACATCAGTTGCTTGTCAAGTTCTTTTCTCCTGTAGGTATTCAGGATGTGAAGATTATGTGCCGCTTTAATAAATTTAGCATGGAGTTCTTCGAACTGGCACATTTCGAGCAGATTTATCCGTTTATGGAAGCGTCATTCCCCTTGCCGGTTGTAGATTCGGAACGGACATTCACTACAAGTAGTGGACGGAAGATAGTGGTGCCTGCCAGCCCGGACTTTCCAATGATGATGTGACGCTTGTTATTCGTACAGAAGATCCGTTTATGAAGAAAATAGAACAGATAGACAGTCGCTGGTTTATACGTTTTTCTTCTTATTCGGCTGACAATGGTCATGCGTATTGGCGTCATATGAATCCGTTATTGTGCCGTCACGGAGTGGCGTTGGCTGTCAATATGGCTTTCATGTTCTCTTCCGAAGAGTTTAATATGGAAATGAACAAATACGAAGGTTTGTTGAAAGACAATGGAGGAAATCCGATCAATCTGGATGCGTTGCGTCTAAGAATCCGTAATCATGGCGGGCTTGTGCTGGGTTGTGTTGCCGGTGTCGGCGGATTAGGTGGAGGCAATACGTACGGCTTGGCTAATTATTGTTATACCGGTGTTTATTTTGATGCGACTCCTCCGGATGCCCATCCGCATAATTATCCCCGTCAGGCCATGTTTCATGAATACGGGCATTGCCTTGGGTATAGCCATAGCAGTACGATGACATATGGTGACCAATGGACGGTGTTGTGTGCAACGGTTTTTGTGGATATGGGAAAGAATGGCAAATTGCCGGTATGTTCGAAAGAGATAATAGCACAGTTACCGATGTAATCTGAAATCTTTTTCCTTCTTGCTTATTGCAAGTACAAGAAAAGCCCCGAACCATCACGGTCCAGGGCTTTTTTCATCATTATAAACATGTATATAAGCAATACTAAATTTAAACACGTAAGACATCACGCATACAAACGGCGCTAACTGCCCATTATGGGCTGTCAACATTTGCAAATATATATATTTATAGATTAAGAAAGAATATCGCATCGTCACGAGTGAATATTCTGAGTAAAATGATATTAAATCAGTAGTAATTTCAAATGGTTCCGCCATCACAACGAAACGACATTTGTAATAAATTCAATATTAAACATGTCTAACTTTGTACTTTGACAAACTTTCAATTATGACTAAGACTGCAAAGATACGGCTTTTTTAATAAATATGCAATAATTATAATGTTGTAAATTCACTTCTGTCATTCGTAAGGGGGAGGCTGTTGAGCGGATATTAAATTGGGGAAAGTTTTATTTGACTGTCGTTGATGGATGTGGGATTTATAGGATATAGAATCACGACCTATAAATACTTGTTTTTAGAGTAAATATTGAGAATATATTAAAAATGGAACATATAATACCAAAAATAGCACTTGCGGTAGTGCTTTTTAATAATTAACTTTGCATAATTTTATGTGATAAGAAATATTTAATATTTAACTATGAAGATTATGAAGAAAAGATTGTTGTATTTGTTCATGCTTATTTGTTCCATAAGTTTATTTGTGAGTTGTAGTGATGATGATGATGTGAAATATCCTGTTGATAGTGAACTTGCAGGTGCATATAAGGGAACGATGGATGTATATTATGTGGGAGTATCTACTCCTATTGCTTCTGATATGGTTCAGAAGGTTTATATTTCAAAGGCTCAGATACTGCCGTTAAATTAGAATTGAGAAACTTTACTATTACCGTGGCGGGTACTGAACTTCTTATTGATGATATAACAGTGGATAATTGTGCTCTGACAAAAAGTGGTGATACATATAAGTTCTCAGGCAATCAGAAGTTAAGTCTTGTGGTGGGTGTGTGCAATACATCCGTTTCGGGGACAATTGGTAAGGATGCTGTAGATATGGTTATTGATGTAGATGTAGAAGGCGGAATGAAAGTTAAAGTCAATTATAAAGGTGCTAAACTATCGGGAAGTGAAAAATCAGAGGCTAAAATTACTAGTTTTACTATTGATAATGAGGTTGTGACAGTAGCGCCGGTTATTGATGAAGAAAAGGGTACAATCTTGTTTAAAGTGAATGACGAAGCTACTGATGATGATTTGAAATCATTGACTCCGATTATTGAAATATCAGAAAAAGCTACAGTGGCTCCCAAAAGTGGTGTCCCACAGGATTTTTCCGCTGGTAAAACTGTTACCTATACAGTTATAGCAGAAGATGGAACGACTAAAAAATATGTAGCTTCAATAGCGGGTAGTCAGAATTTTTTAAAGTATTCATTTGATACTTGGGTTGTTCAACATGAAGGTTTGAAAAATGAATATTGGAATCCGGCTCCAGTGGATCAATTGAGCACTTCCAATGAAGGAGCAGGGCTTTTAGCTACTTTAGGTTTTAAAGGTGGTTTTCCTGTGGTAGAAGATAAAGATGGTTATAGTGGTCCTCTGCCAAGTTGATAACTTTATATACAAAAGGAGCTGGTTTTGGATTGGCTCCTGCGATAACTTCGGGCTCTTTATTTACTGGTAGTTTTAAGACCGATGCATCAGATCAGTTAAATTCTACTAAATTTGGTATTCCATATGCAAAAAAGCCTTTGATATTTAAAGGTATTTATAAATATACTCCTGGTGATAACTATGTAGATGGTTCTGATAAAAAGAATGTTCTGGAGCATCTGGAAATTGTGGATGAGTGCTCTATAATGGCTGTTTTGTATGAAGCTGTGGATAGTGAAGGCAAAGAGGTAATACTTACTGGGCATGATATTGCATCTTCGGAGTATCGTGTAGCTGTAGCTGTATTGGAAGATGGTGGAGCAAAAGCTGAGTGGACTACTTTTGAGTTGCCATTCAATAATTTGGACGGAAAATCTTATGATATGTCTAAATCATATAAACTGGCAATTGTATGTTCCTCAAGTAAAGATGGTGCAGCTTTTAAAGGAGCTGTAAATAGTACTTTAATTATCGATGAGTTAGAGGTTATTGGAGAATGATGAGGAGGTTAGATTGAATCAATTAGTTAGAAATATAACTTTGAAAACTATAGTATTTTTGAATAAAAAGGGGGGATTTTAATCTCCCCTTATTTAATGCTCTTTTGTTAGATGTAGTGTAAATATGAACCTTAAAAACTCTATAATAACAGTGTTTTGGGTAATGTAATCTTAAAATCAGATCATAAAATACAAAGAATAGACCTTGTGATAACTAATATAAATATGTTACTTTGTACCCGATTTTGCGATCAAATAGATTATTAATTAAATAACAGAATTATGAAAAAGAGTTTGTTGTATTTGTTTATGCTTATTTGTTCAGTCAGCCTTTTTACGGCTTGTAGTGATGACGACCCAGAAACTATTCGGGATGGTGAAATTGATGGAGTTTATTGGGGTAAGTTAGATGTTGATGCAGCTGGAGTTATTGAAGTTAATGATATAACACAAAAAGTATATATTTCTAAGACTGGTGAAAACCAAATTAAGATGGAGCTGAGAAACTTTAGTTTTCAGACATTGAATCTTGGTACTATTGCAGTAGAACAGATTTCTGTACAAAAAAATGGTAATAGTTATACTTTTGCAGGTAGTCAGAATATTACATTATTAGTTGGTGAATGTGCTGTAACAGTGAATGGAACTATTGAAGGTGATAAACTGGCAATGAATATAGCTGTTGTTGCTGGCGGAATTTGAATGTGAAGGTTGATTTTGCAGGAACAAAACTGTCTGCAGATCAAAGTTCAGAGGCTGCGATCCAGAGCTTTGTAGTTAAGATAGGAGATGCGAATGTAGAGGGGAAAATAGATGGGAATAATATTAGTTTTATTATTCCAGATGGATTGGAGAACTTGACGTTTGCGCCTACTATTGTTATTTCTGATAAAGCAACAATAACTCCTGCTTCTGGAGTAGAACAAGATTTTTCATCTCCTGTAATATACACAGTGACTTCCGAAGATGGAATTGTAACTACTAAATATACAGTTTCTGTATCAGGTCAAATAAGAGATTTTGGATTCGATGAATGGGAGACTATCAAATCATCTACATCGGGTTCTACAGAACAATATGATGTTCCTAAAGGACTTTATGGTACTAGTAATCCGGGAATTATGACAATTAACGAGATGTTTGGTTCAAATCTTCCAGAGCTGTTCTCATATACAGTTTCTCCTGTAGAAGGACAAAGTGGTAAAGCAGCTAAATTGCAAACAGTTTATACTTACATGTTTTTAAATGGTATGGATTTTAATGCATTATTAGGAGGGTTGGTACCTTATGTAACAGCAGGCTCATTATTTACAGGTATCTTTAAAACTGATATGAATAATACTTTGAATAGTACAAAGTTTGGTGTTCCTTTTGTTGGGGAACCTGCTACTTTTACTGGCTATTATAAATATACTCCAGGGACAACATATTATAATAATAAAAATGAAGTCGTAGCTGATAAAACAGATGAATGTTCAATATATGCAGTTTTGTATGAAGAACTTTTGGATGAAGAGAATAACAACATTCCGTTGAATGGAGACTACAATGATCCTGATCTATATATTGGAAGCTCTAAACGTATTGTAATGAAGGCCGTTTTGGAAGATGGAACAGCGAAGAGTGATTGGACTAAGTTCTCTATCCCATTTAAATTATTGGAAGGGAAAAGTTATGATGCAACTAAAAAATATTATTTAGCTATTGTGTGTTCCTCAAGTGCTGAAGGAGACTACTTTATGGGCGCTCCTGGTAGTACCTTATTTATTGATAGTTTTACGGTAACACCTCAATAGTGTGTTGAGTATAGAAATATATAACAGAAAAAGCCGTTAATTCCAATTGTATACATTAATGCAATTAAAATTAACGGCTTTTTTAGTTGTTTTTATTTAAATAAATTGTAGTGTTTTCTCTAGAACGCATATCCGAATCCTATATTCAAATAAATAGGATACATAGCGAATGAGATGGTATCAAAATCCTTCTTAAAGATATCGTTCAATCCCCATGTTAAATCAGCATACACATTTAAATGTTTGAATGCTCTCCACTCACCGCCTAATTGCAATCCCCATTGGAATTTACGCAGATTGTCAGAGAAATCATAAGTAGCAATGCTTTCACCAGTAAAATCTACTCGCGAACCTGTCTGATCCGGAGTACGCAAGTGACCTTCATATACATGTCCGGAGAAATTTCTTTCAATAAGATAAGATACATACGGACCTGCTGAGACTTTCCAACGTTTGCTTACTTTATAGTTGGCAACTACTGGGATAGTCAGATAAGAGTTTTTGACTTTAGTCTTTACGCCACCGGTCCATAAGCCTTGTAACTCTCCGCCGTTGGTGTTGATAATCTTCATTCCATAGTTCTTTACTGTAGCTTCTGTGGTCATATTCTTGTTTTCAAGTCGTACCCCTACAGTCATTCCCCATTTCGTGTCAAACCATTTAGTTGCGTTTCCTTCAATTGAAATGGCGAGGCCACCAGGGGCATAGCTATCTATTTTACGAATTTCTTCAGGTAGAGGCAATGGAGAAGTTCCTCCAATACTGAAACCTGCCTTGATTCCATATTCCCATCCGTGTAAGTACGACCAGATGATACCTTGATTTCTTTCTTCTTGCGCCTGCGCTGAAAGTGTACTTACTAATAGTAGTACAGCTATAATATTGAGTAATTTATATCTTTTCATTTTCTTGTTTTTTTAGTCTTCGCAAATAAGTTCTACTTCATCGACATACAGTGTACTGCCTACTGCTCCCTTAAAATAAGCACCGTCTACACTGGACGAAAGCACTATACCTAATTTGTATTTTCCATTCTTTAATTTGGTATCATCAATTACTCGTCCTTTTACCGGTTCGAAAGGAATTTCAAAATCAGTCCATTGATCTGATTCAACAACATCTTCCGGTTTAATTCGCGCTAATGATACTAACTTATCTGAAGTAAATACATCATCACAA
>ERZ860023.527-NODE-527-length-22430-cov-2.781765_pt1 | contig 22430 bp, 19 predicted proteins | sample MGYA00509983_ERZ860023 | MGnify/ENA primary metagenome ERZ860023 (study PRJEB30046, sample SAMN00715180) | human gut metagenome | study: EMG produced TPA metagenomics assembly of the A metagenome-wide association study of gut microbiota in type 2...
CGCACGGCGATTCGCTGCACCAGCGGCATTTGTGACGCGCCGCCAACCAGCACCAGACTGTCGATTTGACTCGGCTTCAGACGCGCATCGCGCACGCCTGTTCAATCGGCACTCGCAAGCGATTGAGCAGCGGCAACCACAAATCTTCCAGTTCGTTCTCGTAAAATTCGCATTCCCGCGTTTCTTCCTGATACTGCCAGCGAATGTGCATTGGCGATTGATTGCTACATTTTGCCGCTTCCACACAGGCATACAAGGCTGCCAGTTCACTCTCGTTAAGCGTGGTCCTGGCGACATCCGCGCGTTTTAAAACCTCATCGACCAGCATATGGGTAAAATCTTCGCCACCAAGAAAGTTGTCGCCAGCGGAGGCGTGAACTTCAATCACCGGCGTGGCGTACTCAAGCACCGTAACGTCAAACGTGCCGCCACCGAGATCAAACACCAGCGAACGGGTATTTTGTTGGGTATGCAGGCCATACGCCATCGCAGCTGCTGTGGGTTCATTAATTAAGCGTACCGCATTTAACCCGGCTAACTCCGCTGCTAAACGGGTATGCTTGCGTTGTTCATCGCTGAAATAAGCCGGAACGGAGATCACCACATCTTTAATCGGACGTTGCAGAAATTCTTCGGCATCTTCTTTTAATGAGCGTAATACCAAAGAGGACAGTTCTGGCGCGTTAAATGTGTCGCTGCCTAACCGCCAGTTGGTATTACTGCCCATTGCACGTTTAAATAACGCTGCCGTTTTATCCGGATGCGAAGTACGCCGTGATACAGCCGGTTTTCCGACTAAAATATGATTATTTTCATCCATGCTAATTATGGATGGTGTTAAATATTCACCGAACTTATTTGGAATTAATTGCGCGGCACCGTCTTTCCAGACGGCAATTAAACTATTGGTAGTACCGAGATCGATACCAATGGCGAGTTCTGCATTATCCATTGCATTTATATCTTGAAAGAAAAAGAGATAAACAGATTAAGACCACCCAGGTAACGCGTGGTGATCTTAATCAATGACGTGTGTTAAGCGTAAAATTTCAGACGATCAGCCAGTAAATCAACAAAGCCCTGACGATCAACATCGACCATTACAGTTGCATTCGGTTTATTGCCAGTCAGATAATAATAATCAACAACCGTCATACCCTGGGTATATTTCCCTTGTGTTTCCACGCCAACCCAGCGCTCAACAGTGGTAAACAACTCCGGTTTCAACAGCCAGGCGATGGTGCATGGGTCATGCAGCGGTGCGCCGACAAAGCCCCATTTTTCGTCTTTATGATATTCGAGGAAGAAATCCAGCAGTTCGGCAACAATGGTTGAAACAGGGTTGCCAATCGCGCGGAAACGCTCAGTTCTTCAACGTGGATTTGTGCTCTGTGAGTAACATCCAGACCGGCCATCACCACCGGGATCCCTGACTGGAAGACAATTTCTGCCGCTTCCGGGTCAACGTAAATATTAAATTCAGCCGCAGGCGTCCAGTTACCCAGCCCCATTGCGCCGCCCATAATCACGATACGGGCAATTTTGCTATGCAGTTCCGGATGGCTATTGAGCAGCAAGGCAACGTTAGTTTGCGGTCCGGTAGACACAATCGTGATAGGTTCCGCACTTTCACGCAGCGTTTTCGCCATTAGCTCTACCGCCGTACAGTTTTGCGGTGCGAACGCCGGTTCCGGTAATGCCGGGCCGTCGAGACCGCTTTCGCCGTGCACATTGTCCGCGATAATCAACTCACGCATTAACGGTTTTACCGCGCCGCCTGCTACCGGAATATCGGTGCGATTAAGCAAGGTCAGCATACGCAGAACATTGCGTAAGGTTTTTTCTGGTGTCTGGTTTCCGGCGGAAGACGTAATTGCTTTGACATCAAGCTCTGGTGAGGCGAGGGCGAGAACTATTGCGATAGCGTCGTCATGACCTGGGTCGCAATCTAACAGAATTGGCAGTGCCATTGTTGCTCCTTGTTGTGTGCTTCTTTGCGACAAGGGTAACGCCAGGATGTAACAGATACGAGGGGCGAAACGATAAAGCGTGAGATGGCGCGCAATTGGGTATGCGCGCCAGAGTGATTAATGCAGGATTTTCGCGAGGAAATCTTTTGCGCGGTCCGATTTCGGATCATCGAAGAAAGCGTCTTTCGGCGAGTCTTCGACAATTTTACCCTCGTCCATAAAGATCACCCGATTCGCCACTTTACGGGCAAAGCCCATTTCGTGGGTCACCACCATCATGGTCATTCCTTCGTTCGCCAGTTCGACCATTACGTCCAGCACTTCGTTGATCATCTCCGGATCCAGCGCCGATGTCGGTTCGTCGAACAGCATGGCAATAGGATCCATACACAATGCGCGAGCGATCGCCACACGCTGCTGCTGGCCGCCGGAAAGCTGCGCCGGAAATTTATTGGCATGTGCGGAAAGTCCCACGCGCTCCAGCAATTTCAATGCTTTTTCACGAGCCGGTGCTTTATCGCGTTTAAGCACTTTCACCTGCGCCAGGGTCAGGTTTTCGATAATCGACAGATGAGGGAACAGCTCGAAATGTTGGAATACCATCCCGACGCGGGAACGCAGCTTTGCCAGATCGGTTTTCTTGTCATTAACCACGATACCATCGACGGTGATTTCACCTTGCTGCACTGGTTCGAGGCCGTTGACGGTTTTAATCAGCGTTGATTTGCCGGAACCAGACGGGCCGCAAACCACCACCACTTCGCCTTTTTTCACTTCGGTTGAGCAGTCGGTCAGCACCTGAAAGTGACCATACCATTTTGAAACATTTTTCAGGGTAATCATTATGCTGTCCTTCTTTTCAAGTAGCTGACCAACAACGACGCGCTAAGACTAATAACGAAATAAACAAATCCGGCAAACAGGATCATCTCAACCTGCGTACCATCACGCTCACCAATGGTTGAGGCGGTACGGAAGAAATCGGCCAGAGATAACACATACACCAGCGAGGTATCCTGGAACAGTACGATGCCCTGAGTGAGCAGCAGCGGCACCATCGCGCGGAACGCCTGCGGCAGAATAATCAGTTTCATCGACTGCCAGTGAGTCATTCCCAACGCCAGCGCGGCACTCGACTGACCAAGAGAAATACTTTGAATACCGGCACGGATAATCTCTGAATAGTAGGCCGCTTCAAACATCGAAAACGCCACCATCGCCGAAATTAAACGAATATCATTTTTTGGCGATAATCCCAGCACATTTTGCAGAAATCCCGGCACAATCAAGTAAAACCACAGCAAAACCATGACTAAAGGAATCGAGCGGAATACGTTAACGTAGGCTTTGGCAAACCACGAAACAGGCGCGAAGCTGGACAAGCGCATCACCGCCAGCATGGTACCCCACAAAATACCAATCACGACTGCCGTGACGGTGATTTTCAGGGTGATCACCAGCCCGTCGAGCAGATATGGCAGGGAAGGAACAATGGAACTCCAGTCAAACTCGTACATTATTTGCCCCCCATGTTGCCGGGCAGGCGAACTTTACGTTCAACCAGCGTCATCACCAGCATGATAAAAGCGTTAATCAACACATACGCAAGCGTAATGGCGGTAAACGACTCCCAGGCGTGGGCCGAGTAGTCGAGCAATTTACCCGCCTGCGCTGCCATATCCACCAGACCGATAGTCGAGGCGATGGCGGAGTTTTTCACCAGGTTCATCATCTCGGAAGTCATTGGCGGGACGATAACGCGATACGCGTTAGGCAACAGCACGTAGCGGTAAGCCTGCGGTAGCGTCAGACCCATCGCCAGCGCGGCATTCTTCTGCCCACGCGGCAGCGACTGAATAGCGGCGCGTACCTGTTCGCAAACACGGGCGGCGGTAAACAGCCCCAGGCAGAGCATGGATGAAAGGAAAAACTGAATATTGGGATCCAGCTCGGCCTTAAACCACATGCCGATTTTCTCCGGCAGCAGCTCCGGGATCACCAGATACCAGGTAAAGAATTGCACAATCAACGGCACGTTGCGGAACAGTTCGACATACAACGTACCCAGACCGGAGAGAAAACGGTTTGGAACGGTACGTAAAATGCCGAAAAATGAACCGACGAGGAAAGCGATAATCCAGGCGCAGATCGACAAAGCGATCGTCACCTGAAAACCACTCCAGATCCAACCAAGATAGGTGGTGTTGCCGAACGGGGCTTGTTGTAAAAAAATACCCCAGTTCCAGTCTATAGACATAAATCTACTCCAGAAAAAAGAGGGTAGCAGCGTTAACTGCTACCCTCGAAGATTGTTACCCAGCGTATTGCGGTTTTCAGGCCCGATGGGGAACGACCATCAGGCGTATAGTCTGTCCGTGCTACGTAACAATCGAGAGGGCTAGAATTTCCGCCCCTGGTTCTTGTAATTAGTTCAGTGCTTTGTCATTCGGTTCTTTGAACAGTGCTTTCATTTCGTCTGACAGTTCGAAATTCATGTTCAGGTTTTTCGGCGGAATTGGATTTTTGAACCATTTATCAAACCATTTTTCCGCTTCACCGGAAGTCTGCACCTGAGCGATAGTGTCATCCATCAGCTTTTTGAACTGCGGATCATCTTTACGCAACATGCAACCGTAGGCTTCCTGAGACTGCGGCTTGCCGACGATATCCCAGTTGTCTGGTTTCTTCGCTTTCGCACGTTCACCGGCCAGCAGAGCGTCATCCATCATAAAGGCAACGGCACGACCGCTTTCCAGGGTACGGAAAGAGTCACCGTGATCTTTGGCGCTAATGATGCGCATATTCATTTTTTGCTCTTCATTCAGTTTGTTGAGCAAAACTTCAGAAGTAGTGCCGGAAGTGACGACTACGGCTTTGCCTTTCAGGTCGGCAAAATCTTTGATATCGCCGCCCTTTTTGGTCAGCAGGCGCGTACCGACCACGAAAATAGTATCAGAGAAAGCCGCCTGTTTTTGGCGTTCGACGTTGTTGGTGGTAGAACCACATTCAAAATCGAAAGTGCCGTTTTGCAGCAGTGGAATACGGTTTTGTGAGGTAATCGGAATCAGTTTTACCTGCAAGTCCGGTTTGTTGAGTTTCTTTTTCACTGCTTCAACAATGGCGTTGGAGTAATCCTGCGAGTAACCCACCACTTTTTGCTGATTGTCGTAATAAGAGAAAGGTACTGAAGATTCACGGTGACCGACGACAATCACGCCGTTTTTGGCGATTTTGTCCAGCGTACTGCCCGCTACCGGGGCAGCGTCATCTGCCTGTGCCAGTCCTGCGGAAAGCGCCAGGGCGAGGATTGCTGTGGCAGGTTTACGTAATTGCATATCCAACTCCTTTATCTTCTGCGTTAAGAACGCATGGATACCCGTTGTGAGTGTTTGTGTTGTTATCGTCTGCAACTTTATTGTGCAGTGTTGTGCCTGTTAGGTAACATTTAGTTTGGCTAAATGTAAAGATATTGCTGTTTTATTGTTTGTTTTTGCGAGATGCGCCGCACCATTCCGAAGCAAAATTCTTAAACCGCACCTTTTTGGTGCTACCGCTGATTTGTGGTGGTGCAACCCGGTTGCGTCGCGGTTGATTTCATTGCTTACACAGTAAATAAAGCAACTTACATGCCAAAAAATACTTAGAAGTGAATTAATTACGATTGTAATTTCAGGCTGAAAAAGTCATATTTCGGACAGGGTTAACTTTTCGGTATGGGACGTTTGCCGGGATGATAACTGCACACGGGAAAATTGCTTTTTACCTGTCTTTTCAAGGAAGAATCATCTTATGTCTGCATCTTCGGTTAAGCCGTTAAATGTTCAATTACCCGCAATAACCCTTATCCTTTTTGCGCTCTGTGTTGGGATATTTTGTTACCTCGCACAATGGATGAGTTATGAAGAAGTCGATCAATCCGCACTTATCCATCTCGGCGCTAACGTTGCTTCTCTCACGTTGTCGGGTGAACCCTGGCGTTTATTGAGCAGTGTCTTTCTGCACAGCAGTGTTTCTCATCTGCTGATGAATATGTTTGCATTCCTGGTGGTGGGGGCAGTGGCGGAACGGATACTGGGGAAATGGCGACTCCTGATTATCTGGTTATTCTCCGGCGTCTTTGGTGGGCTCATCAGCGCCTGTTATGCGTTACGCGATAGTGAGCAGATAGTCATCAGCGTTGGGGCATCCGGAGCAATTATGGGAATAGCTGGCGCTGCGATAGCAACACAGCTTGCTTCAGGTACGGGCACGCACCATAAAAATCAGCGGCGAGTATTTTCTCTGTTAGGTATGGTGGCGCTGACACTGTTGTATGGTGCCCGGCAAACAGGAATAGATAATGCTTGTCACATTGGCGGCCTGATTGCGGGTGGCGCGTTGGGTTGGCTGAGTGCGCGTTTATCTGGGCAAAACCGGCTTGTTACGGAAGGCGGGATTATTGTTGCGGGCAGTCTTCTTCTTACCGGGGCTATCTGGCTTGCGCAGCAGCAGATTGATGAATCAGTTTTACAGGTCAGGCAAAGCCTGCGTGAAGCGTTTTATCCGCAGGAGATTGAACAAGAGCGACGACAAAAAAGCAACAGTTAGCGGAGGAACGCAACGCCCTCAAAGAAACATTACCCGCTCCGGTAAGTCGTCAACAGGCCAGTGGTGATTTGCTCGCTGAGATTGCCGATATCCATGATATGGCGATCAGTCGGGATGGTAATACGTTATATGCCGCTATTGAAAACACAAACAGCATTGTTGTGTTCGACCTCGGACAAAAGAAAATCCTGCATACCTTTACAGCGCCCATAGCGAAAGAAAAGTCAGTCAAACATTGTGGTGGCTGGAAAGATCAGGGCGTCAGATCGCTGGCGTTAAGCCCGGATGAAAAGTTGCTTTATGCGACTTCATTTGAAGCGAATGCGTTATCGGTCATTAACGTGGCGACGGGGGAGATTATTCAGTCGATTACCACCGGTGCACATCCTGACAGCCTTATACTCTCGCGTGATGGCAAAAAAGCCTGGGTGATGAATCGCACCAGTAATAGTGTGTCAGCGATTGATCTGGTGACTTATCAGCATGTGGCGGATATCCCGCTGGAGAAATACGACGGGACGGGGACGAGCGGTAAACCTGGTGCCTGGGTTATGGCACTTTCCCCGGATGAAAAAACATTGTTGATACCCGGTATGGTCAGAGGTGACATTGTACGCATCAATACCATCACGCATCAGAAAGAAGACTTTCCCGCAGGTGATGCGCGTGGAACGATATCGGCGATGCGTTTTCGACCTGAAAACGGGGATGTAATTTTTGCCGACAGCCAGGGGATTTCACGTATAATAGTTGGGGATCAGCAAGCCAGCATTATGACGCAATGGTGTAGCAGGAGCGTTTATTCCGTTGAGGGTATTAGCCCGGACGGTCAGTATTTAGCGTTGGTGTCATATGGCTTGCAAGGTTATGTCATCCTGCTCAATATTAATGTCGGGCAGATTGTTGGCGTTTATCCTGCCAGCTACGTTAATCACCTTCGTTTTTCGGCGGATGGTAGAAAGATATTTGTTATGGCGAAGAACGGGTTAATCCAAATGGACAGGACGCTCTCGCTTGATCCGCAGGCAGTTATTCGTCATCCCCAATATGGCAATGTGGCTTGTATCCCTGAACCGTAAGAAAAAGGGGCATGATAATCATGCCCCACAGCGTGTTGAGAAAGTACGCTTTATCCTACAAAATCACGTAAATTCAACATATTGCAAAAATCGCGTAGGCCTGATAAGCGTAGCGCATCAGGCACATCAACGTTTACGTGCTCGCAGACTCATCAGCACAGCGGCAAAACCAAACAGCGCCGTCAGCACCCACAGCGGCCAGTTGCCGGTTCGTGCGTACGGTGTGAGTCCGGTCGTCGGCGTCACGTTAGTGGTCAACACCTCGCGGGTGAACTGCGGGATCATCGCCTGAATCTCACCCTGCGGGCCAATCACCGCCGTAATGCCGTTGTTGGTGCTACGCAGCAATGGGCGCGCCAGCTCCAGCGCACGCATTCGCGCCATCTGGAAGTGCTGCCATGGACCAATAGACTTACCAAACCATGCATCGTTGGAGATAGTCAGCAGGTAGTCGGTATCCGGGCGGAAGTTATCGCGCACTTGCTCGCCGAGAATGATCTCGTAGCAAATAGCCGCAGTAAGCTCAATACCATTTACCGACAGCGGCGGCTGGATATATGGCCCACGGCTGAACGACGACATCGGCAGATCAAAGAACGGTGCTAACGGACGCAGAATCGACTCCAGCGGGACAAACTCGCCAAACGGCACCAGATGGTTTTTGTTATAGCGATCGGCTGATTCGTAGCTGTACGGTGCACCTTTACCCAGCGTGATGATGGTGTTGTAGGTATCGTAGCGGTTCTGCTTATTGAGACGCGCGTCGACAATCCCGGTGACCAGCGAGCTACCTTTATCACGCAACTCACCGTCCAGTGCTTTGAGGAACGGTTGCTGATTAATTTCCAGATCGGTTATCGCCGACTCCGGCCAGATAATCAACGATGATTTGCCCATCAGCGGTGCCGTTGCGTTGTAGTAAATCTTCAGCGTATTAAGAAGCTGGCCTTCGTCCCATTTCAGCGATTGTGGGATATCGCCCTGAACCATCGAAACCTGAATGGTTTTCTCCGGTTGCGGGGTAAACCATTGGATGTAACGCAGCGGGAAGGGTAGGGCAAACAGCACGACGGCCACCACCAGCGGACGCCAGTTGCGTTTGACCAACGCCAGTGCCAGCAGGCCACTAACCATCATCAGCAGGAAGTTAATGGCTTCCACGCCCATTATCGGTGCCAGCCCTTTTAACGGGCCATCAATCTGGCTATAGCCGAACTGTAACCACGGGAAGCCGGTCAGTACCCAACCGCGCAGAAACTCGGTCACTTGCCAGAGGGCAGGGGCAGCAATCGCCACGCGCAGCCAGGTGGTTTTCGGCCACAGACGCGACAGCACGCCAGCAAACAGTCCGGTATACAGCGACAAATACGCCGCCAGCAGCACCACCAGGAAGATGTTAACCGGGCCAGGCATCCCGCCAAAGGTCGCGATGCTGACATAGACCCAGTTAATACCGCTGCCAAAGAGGCCAAATCCCCAGCAAAAGCCAATAGCGGCAGACTGGAGTGGGCGACGGTTAAAGGTCAACGCCTGAAGCCCCATCAGCGAAATAATCGCCGCAGGCCAGACGTCGTAAGGAGAGAAGGCCAGCGTTCCGCAGGCACCGAATAATAACGCCAGCAGCAGGCGAATGCGCTGGCGTTCAATTAATGAGGCAAAAGCCATGTAGTTATCTATCCAGTTTCGGTTTTATTCATCCAGCTTTGGCTGGGGTGAGTCATCCGGGATTTTGACATGAACCTGAATAATACGCCGACTATCGGCCATCGCCACTTTGAACTGGTAACCGTCGATGTCGATAGTTTCGCCACGCGCCGGAAGATGCCCAAACGCCTGCATCACCAGACCACCGATAGTGTCGACTTCTTCATCGCTAAAGTGGGTGCCGAACGCTTCGTTGAAGTCTTCAATGGAAGCCAGTGCGCGCACGGTCCAGGTATGACGACTCAGCTGACGGAAGTCGATATCATCTTCTTCGTCATACTCGTCTTCAATCTCACCAACAATCAGTTCCAGGATGTCTTCAATGGTCACCAGACCGGAAACCCCACCGAATTCGTCAATAACGATCGCCATGTGGTAACGCTGAGAGCGAAACTCTTTCAGCATCCGGTCTACGCGCTTACTTTCAGGAACGACAACCGCCTGACGTAACACTTTGTCCATGCTGAAGGCTTCAGCATCGCTGCGCATAAACGGCAGCAAGTCTTTCGCCATCAGAATCCCTTCAATGTGATCTTTGTCTTCGCTAATCACCGGGAAACGTGAGTGGGCGGACTCGATGATGACATCAAGGCATTCGTCCAGCGTCTGGTTGCGTTTCAGGGTAATCATCTGGGAGCGGGGGATCATGATGTCGCGAACGCGTTGGTCTGCGATGTCCATCACCCCTTCGAGCATATCGCGCGTATCTTCGTCGATAAGGTCGTTCTGCCCGGAATCACGGATCAGCGCCAGCAGTTCGTCACGGTTTTTCGGTTCACCGTGGAAAAGTTGGCTGAGTAACAGGGAGAAAAATCCCTTCTTGTTGCTTATCGTGTCACTACTGTGTGAATTGTCGTCGCTCATGGCGTCGTATGGGTTCTCATGTTAGTTAATCAAAACGCCGTCGTTAATCACCAACGGCGGGGACGTCTGCCAGTCAAATGCCTGGCAAATTATTCTTTCTCGGCAATGTACGGATCCTCATAGCCCAGAGCAAGCATAATCTCTGTTTCGAGGGCTTCCATTTCTTCTGCTTCGTCATCTTCGATGTGATCGTAACCTAACAAATGCAGACTGCCGTGCACCACCATATGCGCCCAGTGCGCCTCCAGTGGTTTGCCTTGCTCCTGAGCTTCCTTCTCAACCACCTGACGGCAGATAACCAGATCGCCCAGTAGCGACATCTCCATGCCAGGCGGCACTTCAAACGGGAAGGAGAGCACGTTGGTCGGCTTATCCTTACCGCGATAGGTCAGATTCAGACTGTGGCTTTCGGCGGTATCGACCACGCGAATAGTCACTTCCGACTCTTCCTGAAACTGCGGGATCACCGCATTCAGCCATGTCTGAAACTGGCTCTCTTCCGGTAACCCGGAATTATCTTCACATGCCAGTTGTAAATCGAGGATCACCTGACTCATTTTTGTTCCTGTTCTTCGCGCTTGCGTTCTGCCGCCAGCGCCGCTTTACGTTTTTGTTCGGCTTCTTCCCAGGCTTCATAGGCGTTAACGATACGCGCCACCACCGGGTGACGAACCACGTCTTCGCTGTGGAAGAAGTTAAAGCTGATCTCTTCGACATCGGCCAGCACTTCGATGGCATGACGTAAGCCTGATTTAGTATTACGCGGCAGGTCGATCTGTGTGACGTCGCCGGTGATAACCGCTTTTGAGTTAAAACCGATACGGGTCAGGAACATCTTCATCTGTTCGATGGTGGTGTTCTGGCTCTCATCGAGAATGATAAAGGCGTCATTCAGCGTACGACCACGCATATAGGCCAGCGGCGCGACTTCAATAACGTTGCGCTCAATCAGTTTCTCGACTTTCTCAAAGCCCAGCATTTCAAACAGCGCGTCGTACAGTGGGCGCAGATACGGGTCTACTTTCTGGCTTAAATCGCCAGGCAGGAAGCCCAGTTTCTCACCGGCTTCGACCGCCGGACGAGTCAGCAGAATACGGCGAATTTCCTGACGCTCCAGGGCATCAACTGCTGCAGCGACTGCCAGGTAGGTTTTACCCGTACCCGCCGGGCCAACGCCGAAGGTAATGTCATGGTCGAGAATATTGGCGATGTACTGCGCCTGGTTTGGCGTGCGCGGCTTAATTACGCCGCGTTTGGTTTTGATATTGACCGCTTTGCCGTACTCCGGCACGCTCTCCGCGCTTTGCTCCAGTACCCTTGCTTCTTTAATCGCAAGGTGGATCTGTTCCGGTTCGATATCCTGAATCTGACCGCGCATCGGGGCTGTATCGACATACAGGCTACGCAGAATGTCTGCCGCAGCGGTGACGCAAATCGGACGGCCGGTCAGTTTAAAGTGGTTATCGCGGCGATTGATCTCGATGCCGAGACGGCGTTCGAGCTGCTTGATGTTGTCATCAAACGGGCCGCACAGGCTCAACAGACGCGCGTTGTCTGCTGGCTCCAGGGTGATTTCGCGAGTGTCTATGTTCAAACCGTTCCTCTTATCTGTATGCCGCCGGAAGCTGAACATTCACCGGCCTATAAGGAAATTATTCACGCCACAGGAAAAAGGCGCAAGCATTGCGATAAAGATGGGGATAAAGAGAGAAAAAACAAGGCCCACCGGAACGGCGGGCCTGAGAATTACGGCTGATAATAACCCACGCCAAGGTCGTTTTCTTTGCGGGTACGGGCAATCACCGATTCCGGTGTTTCTGCCACGCGCAGACCCATTTCATCTTCAGTACGCACCACTTTACCGCGCAGAGAGTTCGGGTAGACGTCGGTAATTTCTACATCGACGAATTTACCGATCATATCCGGTGTGCCCTCGAAGTTGACCACGCGGTTATTTTCGGTACGCCCGGAAAGCTCCATGATGCTCTTACGCGAAGTCCCTTCTACCAGAATACGCTGGGTGGTGCCGAGCATCCGGCGGCTCCATGCCATCGCTTGCTGATTGATACGTTCTTGCAGAATATACAGACGTTGCTTCTTCTCTTCTTCCGGAACATCATCAACCATATCGGCGGCTGGTGTACCCGGACGTGCAGAGAAGATAAAGCTGTAGCTCATGTCGAAATTGACGTCGGCAATCAGCTTCATCGTTTTCTCGAAGTCTTCGGTGGTTTCGCCAGGGAAGCCAACGATGAAATCAGAACTGATCTGAATATCTGGACGCGCCGCACGCAGTTTACGGATGATCGCTTTGTACTCCAGTGCCGTATGAGTACGGCCCATCAGGTTCAGAATGCGATCGGAACCGCTCTGTACCGGCAGATGCAGGAAGCTCACCAGCTCCGGCGTGTCGCGATACACTTCGATGATATCGTCGGTGAATTCGATCGGATGGCTGGTGGTAAAGCGAATACGATCGATCCCGTCGATCGCAGCAACCAGACGCAACAGATCGGCAAACGATCCGGTGGTGCCGTCGTAGTTTTCACCACGCCAGGCGTTCACGTTCTGACCGAGCAGATTGACTTCACGCACGCCCTGAGCCGCAAGCTGGGCAATCTCAAACAGAATATCGTCAGACGGACGGCTTACCTCTTCACCACGGGTGTAAGGCACCACGCAGTAGGTGCAATATTTATTGCAGCCTTCCATGATGGAGACAAACGCGGTCGGCCCTTCGGCGCGCGGTTCCGGTAGACGGTCAAACTTCTCGATTTCCGGGAAGCTGATATCTACAACCGGGCTGCGGTCGCCGCGCACGGAGTTGATCATCTCCGGCAGACGGTGCAGCGTTTGCGGCCCAAAAATAATATCGACATAGTGGGCGCGCTGGCGAATGTGCTCGCCTTCTTGCGATGCCACGCAGCCACCGACGCCGATAATCAGGTCTGGATTCTTCTCTTTTAACAGTTTCCAGCGACCCAACTGATGGAAGACTTTTTCCTGAGCCTTCTCGCGGATTGAGCAGGTGTTCAGCAGCAGCACATCCGCTTCTTCCGCCACGTCGGTCAGTTGATAGCCGTGGGTGGCATCCAGCAGATCGGCCATCTTCGATGAATCGTACTCGTTCATCTGACAGCCCCAGGTTTTAATATGGAGTTTTTTGGTCATCGACTTGCTCTTGCGAAATAGTAGCCAGGAATGCAGGGCGCATAGTGTAATGCTTTGCTGCCGTTGTGACCAGTATGAGCGTTATCAGCCCTTGGGGGTAAAAATCCTGTAAACTTAAAGCATATTGCTAACAGGATGATTGACCATGACAAATCAACCAACGGAAATTGCCATTGTCGGCGGAGGAATGGTCGGCGGCGCGCTGGCGCTGGGGCTGGCACAGCACGGATTTTCGGTAACGGTGATCGAGCACGCAGAACCTGCACCGTTTGTCGCTGATAGCCAACCGGACGTGCGGATCTCGGCGATCAGCGCCGCATCGGTATCATTGCTTAAAGGGTTAGGGGTCTGGGATGCAGTACAGGCTATGCGTTGCCATCCTTACCGCAGACTGGAAACGTGGGAGTGGGAAACGGCGCATGTGGTGTTTGACGCCGCTGAACTTAAGCTACCGTTGCTTGGCTATATGGTGGAAAACACCGTCCTGCAACAGGCATTGTGGCAGGCGCTGGAAGCTCATCCGAAAGTAACGTTACGTGTGCCAGGCTCGCTGATTGCATTACATCGAGATAATGATCTTCAGGAGCTGGAACTGAAGGGCGGTGAAGTGATTCGCGCGAAGCTGGTGATTGGTGCTGACGGCGCAAATTCGCAGGTGCGGCAGATGGCGGGAATTGGCGTTCATGCCTGGCAGTATGCGCAGTCGTGTATGTTGATTAGCGTACAGTGTGAGAACGATCCCGGCGACAGCACCTGGCAGCAATTTACCCCGGACGGACCGCGTGCGTTTCTGCCGTTGTTTGATAACTGGGCATCGCTGGTGTGGTATGACTCTCCGGTGCGTATTCGCCAGTTGCAGAATATGAATATGGCGCAACTCCAGGCGGAAATCGCGAAGCATTTCCCGTCGCGTCTGGGTTACGTTACACCGCTTGCCGCTGGTGCGTTTCCGCTGACGCGTCGCCATGCGTTGCAGTACGTGCAGCCAGGGCTTGCGCTGGTGGGCGATGCCGCGCATACCATCCATCCGCTGGCGGGGCAGGGAGTGAATCTTGGTTATCGTGATGTCGATGCCCTGATTGATGTTCTGGTGAATGCCCGCAGCTACGGCGAAGCGTGGGCCAGTTATCCTGTCCTCAAGCGCTACCAGATGCGGCGCATGGCGGATAACTTCATTATGCAAAGCGGTATGGATCTGTTTTATGCCGGATTCAGCAATAATCTGCCACCACTGCGTTTTATGCGTAATCTCGGGTTAATGGCGGCGGAGCGTGCTGGCGTGTTGAAACGTCAGGCGCTGAAATATGCGTTAGGGTTGTAGCCTTACAACATTGCCGGATGCGTGCCAACCGTAGGTCGGATAAGACGCGGCAGCGTCGCATCCGACATTGAAGGATAAGACGTGTCAACATCGCATTCGACATTGAATGAACGCAGAAAAGCAAAAAGCTCGCCGAAGCGAGCTTTTTTAATGTGGCTGGGGTACGAGGATTCGAACCTCGGAATGCCGGAATCAGAATCCGGTGCCTTACCGCTTGGCGATACCCCAACTGGGTGCACTTACAAGGTAAGCGTCTTGAATAAATTGGCTGGGGTACGAGGATTCGAACCTCGGAATGCCGGAATCAGAATCCGGTGCCTTACCGCTTGGCGATACCCCAACAAATTGGTTTTGAATTTGCCGAACATATTCGACACATTCAGAATTTGGTGGCTACGACGGGATTCGAACCTGTGACCCCATCATTATGAGTGATGTGCTCTAACCAACTGAGCTACGTAGCCATCTTTTTTTTCGCGATACCTTATCGGCGTTGCGGGGCGCATTATGCGTATAGAGCCTTGCAGCGTCAACCTCTTTTTCAAGGAAAATTGCTCGAAAGTGACTGTTTGGTTAGGTTGCGAACAGCGTGGCGCTATATTCGTCAATTATTGTTTACTTTGTGTTTTTTCCCACCCTACAGCCATTCTTTTGTCATACAGGATGAAATTCGGAATTTAACAATAGTGGTGGGAAATTAATCTATGAAATACTGGCCTACAGTGATGAGTTGTCAAACAGTGATGTGGCAAACCCGGAACATTTCCTTACTGCATATCAGAATCAACAAGCACCTCAATAACTGAAACAGCCCCGGATTTCACCGGGGCTGTTTCGCATTTCTTACTTATACGCCGACTGGTGAACACCAACCGCGCGACCAGACGGATCGTCCATTTTCTTGAACGCTTCATCCCATTCGATCGCTTTAGCGGAAGAACAAGCGACGGAAGGACCGCCCGGCACGCACTCAGCGGCGCTCGGAAGCGGGAATAGTTCTTCAAAGATCTCCCGATACAAGTACGCTTCTTTAGAGGTTGGCGTGTTGTACGGGAAGCGGAAGCGGGCAGTTTCCAGTTGCTGATCAGAAACCTGCTGCGCAGCCACTTCTTTCAGGGTGTCGATCCAACTGTAACCGACGCCATCGGAGAACTGCTCTTTCTGCCGCCAGGCCACGCTTGCAGGCAGATACGCTTCAAAACATTCACGCAGGATGTGTTTTTCCATTTTGCCGTTACCGCACATTTTATCCTGTGGGTTAATACGCATCGCCACATCAAGGAATTTTTTGTCGAGGAACGGAACGCGTGCTTCCACGCCCCAGGCTGACATCGCTTTGTTGGCACGCGCGCAGTCATACATATGCAGGGCCAGCAGTTTACGCACCGTCTCTTCATGCAGTTCTTTGGCATTCGGTGCTTTGTGGAAGTAAAGATAACCGCCGAACACTTCATCAGAACCTTCACCGGACAGCACCATTTTAATGCCCATCGCTTTGATCTTACGCGACATTAAATACATCGGTGTTGAAGCGCGAATAGTGGTCACATCATAGGTTTCGATGTGGTAAATCACGTCGCGGATGGCGTCCAGACCTTCCTGTACAGTGAAGTGAATTTCATGATGCACAGTGCCCAGATGGTTTGCCACTTCCTGGGCTGCTTTCAGATCCGGTGAACCCGGCAGACCTACAGCAAAGGAGTGTAACTGCGGCCACCAGGCTTCAGAGCGTTCCTGATCTTCCACGCGACGGGCTGCGTATTTCTTGGTGATAGCGGAAATAATTGAGGAATCCAGACCACCAGAAAGCAGCACACCGTAAGGCACATCAGACATCAGATGGCTTTTAACGGAATCTTCCAGAGCCTGACGCAGCTCGTTTTTGTCGGTCACGTTATCTTTCACTGCATCAAAGTCGAACCAGTCGCGATGATAATAAGAACGGATTTCGCCGTCCTGGCTCCACAAATAGCTCCCCGCCGGGAACTCTTTAATCGTGCGGCAAACTGGCACCAGCGATTTCATTTCTGAGGCCACATACAGCTGACCGTGTTCGTCATACCCCATATACAGTGGGATGATCCCCAGATGGTCGCGACCAATCAGGTAGGCATCTTTTTCGCTGTCGTACAGGGCAAAGGCAAACATGCCCTGCAAGTCGTCGAGAAATTCCGGCCCTTTTTCCTGATACAGCGCGAGGATCACTTCACAGTCAGACCCTGTCTGGAACTGATAACGATCGCCATATTCAGCGCGCAATGCCTGGTGGTTGTAGATTTCACCGTTTACCGCCAGTACGTGGGTTTTTTGTTGGTTGTAGAGAGGTTGCGCCCCCGCGTTAACGTCAACAATTGACAGACGTTCGTGAGCGAGAATGGCGTTATCGCTGGCATAAATACCGGACCAGTCCGGGCCACGATGACGCATCAGGCGTGACAGCTCGAGTGCTTTCTTACGCAGCTCAACTGCGTCTGTTTTGATATCGAATACGCCAAAAATTGAACACATAACCTTCTCCGTTAACCTGGTATTTGTTGCTTGTTGTGTTTGCTTGTTTAAAAAAATGCCGCAAAGCAGCACTGTGCGCAAGCGATTTGGCGGTGAAAAAATAAAAAACGTAATGGTGATTGTCGATTGGTGAAAAAGGGTCTGGTGTGAGGATGTATTTATTGATGAATCGATAATTTTTAGCGGGTTTTATTGAATGGTTATATTTTACGGGGGCCAAATTGCTGATAAAGTGCGATTTGTTCATGCCGGATGCGGCGTGAACGCCTTATCCGGCCTACAAAAGCATGAAAATTCAATATATTGCAGGAGCTGCGTAGGCCTGATAAGCGTAGCGCATCAGGCAGTTTGGCGTTTGTCATCAGAGCCAACCACGTCCGCAGACGTGGGTGGTATTCAGATAACGTCGATTTCAGCGACTGACGGGTAAATCCAGCTTGGGCGGAACGGCATACTGTCGATATCGTCGAGCGATGAAACACCAGAAAGCACCAGAATCGTTTCCAGACCTGCCTGGAAGCCCGCCAGAATGTCGGTGCGCAAGTTATCGCCGACAATCACCGTTTCTTCCGAATGCGCCTGCATTTTGTTTAATGCTGCGCGGATGATCCACGGGCTGGGCTTACCAACATAGAACGGTTTGCGCCCGGAGATTTTCTCAATCCCTGCACACAACGCGCCACAAGCGGGATAAAAACCGCGCCCGTGGGTGTCCGGGTTGGTGGCGATAAAGCGTGCACCGTTAGCGACGAAATAGGCCGCTTTATGCATCATGTCCCAGTTGTAGGAACGCGTTTCGCCAACAATCACGAAATCAGGGTTCACATCGGTAATAGTGAAACCGGCTTTGTACAGTTCATGAATCAGTGCGCCTTCGCCCACCACATATGCTTTCTTGCCTTCCTGGCGACGCAGGAAATCGGCGGTCGCCATCGCAGAGGTATAAAACACGCTATCCGGCACATCGACACCGGCAGTGGCAAAGCGGTTCGCCAGATCTTGCCCGGTCTGCGAAGGATAGTTGGTCAGCAACACCAGCGGCAGGCCTTTATCCATAATCCCGTGCAAAAATTCCGCTGCACCCGGTACGGCGACGTTATCGTGCATCAGCACGCCGTCGATATCGCAAATTACATTTTTAATGGTCATGGACTACCCAGAATATTGACAACAATAAGCGCCACTATAAAAGCACATTAATTTTCCAGCAAATGCTGGAGCAAAATACCGTTGAGCATGGCGCGTTTTACCAGCGCAAAAGCGCCGATTGCCGAGCGGTGATCCAGCTCAGAACGTACCACCGGCAGATTAGTGCGAAACGCCTTCAGCGCCTGGGTATTAATGCAGCTTTCAATAGCAGGGAGCAGCACTTTATCGGCTTCGGTGATTTCACCGGCAATAACAATTTTTTGCGGATTAAATAAGTTGATAGCAATGGCGATGGTTTTACCCAGATGACGACCGACATACTCAATTACTTCCGACGCCAGACTATCGCCTTTGTTCGCGGCTTTGCAGATAGTTTTGATGGTGCAGTCGTCCAGCGGCACGCGGCTCTGGTAGCCCTGCTTTAACAGATTCAACACCCGTTGTTCAATGGCAGCGTTGGCGGCGATAGTTTCCAGGCAGCCAAAGTTGCCGCAGTGGCAGCGTTCACCCAGCGGTTCGACCTGAATATGGCCAATTTCACCGACGTTACCGTTGCGGCCAATAAAAATGCGCCCGTTAGAGATAATCCCGGCCCCGGTTCCGCGATGGACACGCACCAGAATGGAGTCTTCGCAATCCTGACTTGCACCGAAGTAGTGCTCCGCCAGCGCCAGACTACGGATATCGTGACCAACGAAACAGGTCACTTTAAAACGTTCTTCCAGAGCTTCTACCAGCCCCCAGTTTTCTACCTGAATATGCGGCATGTAATGAATTTTGCCGCTGTCCGGGTCAACAAGCCCTGGCAGGATCACCGAAATCGCGATCAGCTCGCGCAGTTTGCGCTGGTAGCTATCAATAAACTGAGCAATGGCATTCAACAGGGCATGTTCCAGCGTTTGCTGGGTACGTTCCGGCAGCGGGTAATGTTCTTCTGCCAGCACTTTGCTGCTGAGATCAAACAGGGTGATGGTGGCGTCGTGACGACCAAGCCGTACGCCGATTGCGTGGAAATTGCGGGTTTCGGTGACGATGGAGATAGCGCGGCGGCCCCCGGTGGAGGCCTGCTGATCAACTTCTTTGATCAGCCCGCGTTCGATAAGCTGACGCGTAATTTTGGTTACGCTGGCGGGGGCAAGCTGGCTTTGCTCGGCAATCTGAATCCGCGAGATTGGCCCGTACTGGTCAATCAGGCGATAAACCGCCGCGCTGTTAAGCTGTTTTACGAGATCAACATTACCTATCTGAGCTTGTCCGCCTGGTGTCATACTTTCTCTTATTGAGTTACGACCTCGTTACCGTTAACGATGGTCTTGGTGATTTTAAAATCAGGTGTGAATGCGGTCAGGTTGGCTACTTTACCTGCGGCGAGTGTGCCGAGACGTTTCTCAACGCCAATCGCACGCGCCGGATAGAGCGTCGCCATACGCAGCACTTCATCCAGTGCGATACCGCAATGTTCGACCAGATTACGCACGCCTTCAATCATGGTTAAGGATGAACCGCTTAACGTACCGTTCTCATCCACACAAAGTCCGTTACGGTAGTATATTGTTTTACCCGCAAAAATGAACTGTTCAATGTTGGCACCTGCTGGCGCGGTGGCGTCGGTAACCAGACACAGTTTGTCGCCTTTAAGGCGTTTAGCGTTACGAATGTTGGCGTAATCAACATGCAGGCCATCAGCGATAATACCGCAATAAATGTCAGCTTCGTCGAGGATCGCGCCCGCCAGGCCCGGTTCACGACCGGTAATATACGGCATCGCGTTGTACAGATGGGTGGCAAAGGTAATCCCCGCGCGGAAACCGGCTTTCGCTTCTTTCAACGTCGCGTTGGAGTGACCGGCAGAAACCACAATCCCGGCATTTGCCAGTTTGCTGATGACTTCTGCAGGAACCATTTCCGGTGCCAGGGTCACTTTAGTAATGACGTCGGCGTTCTTACACAGGAAATCGACCAGCGCGGCATCAGGCTTACGCACAAAATTCGGATTATGGGTGCCTTTTTTTACCAGATTCAGCCACGGACCTTCCAGATGCAGACCTAACGCCTGATTCGGATGTTTTGCCAGGTACTCGCGCATAACGCGCACGCCCTGTTTCATCAGCTCATCGCTGGTGGTGATAAGCGTCGGCAGATAGTTAGTACAGCCTGATTTCTCATTGGCTTTCTGCATGATTTCCAGCGTTTCCACGCTGACCGCTTCAGCGGTGTCGTTAAACTGTACGCCGCCGCAGCCGTTTAACTGCACATCGATAAAACCGGGGGAGAGAATGGCCCCGTTCAGTGAACGTTGTTCGATCTCTGGCGGCAGTTCCGCTACCGGACAGACGCTTTTAATCAGGCCATCAGCGATAACAACCGCGTGGTCATCAAGAAATTCGTGGCCGGTAAAGATCCGGCCCTGGGTTAATGCATACATTCTGACCCCCGATTTTAAAAAATATTGCCCTGAGCAAGGAGCCAGGGCAGGGATAACAATTACAGACCTTTGATATTTTCTGCTTCTAATTCATTGAAATATCTTAAAGTCTTAACTTTCAGCTCCATGGTGGAAGGTTCATCGCACACCATGATCGCTTTTGGATGCAGTTGCAGACAGCTGATGGTCCACATGTGGTTCACGCAACCTTCAACGGCGGCCTGCAGTGCCAGTGCTTTCTGGCTACCCAGCACCAGAATCATCACTTCTTCGGCATCCAGCAATGTACCAACACCGACAGTCAGGGCATATTTTGGCACCTGATTGACATCGTTATCAAAGAAACGAGAGTTCGCGACGCGAGTGTCATGAGTCAGGGTTTTGATACGAGTACGAGAAGCCAGAGAAGACGCCGGTTCGTTAAATGCAATATGACCGTCGTTACCTACACCGCCCATAAACAGATGAATTTTTCCGTAAGAACGGATTTTTTCTTCATACTGGCGGCACTCGGCGTCGATATCTGGGGCGTTGCCGTTGAGAAGGTTGATGTTTTCTGCTGGAATATCAACGTGATCGAAGAAATTACGGTGCATAAAGCTGTAGTAGCTTTCCGGATGCTCTTTCGGCAGACCGACATATTCGTCCATGTTGAAGGTGACAACGTGCTTAAAGCTGACCTGGCCTGCTTTATGCATTTCGACTAACGCTTTATAGGTGGTCATCGGCGTGCCGCCAGTTGGCAGGCCCAGAACAAACGGACGATCGGCAGTCGGTTTGAACGCATTGATACGATTGACGATATGGCGAGCAGCCCATTTGCCGACCTGTTCAGCGGTAGTCAGGGGGATCAGTCTCATTATTCACCTCAATAAGTAAAATGTAAGCCGTTGGCGGATTAGGCATCTTTAAGCGTAACCTGGATTTGCGCAGACAGGCGTCAATCCGATCTGATTTTTTGAATGATAAAATAAGTTTTCTGGTTTAGCCAGTAAAAGGGAGTGATGATAACGATATTTGGTGACAAAACTCACAAAAGACACGCGTTTAATTTGCGATACGAATTAAATTTTCACACACTCTGTAGCAGATGATCTAACAATCTGATTACAGAACATCGGCAGTACAATTTGCAGCAAAATAAAAATACGGCTTTAAACGAGCCAAATAGGGTTCTCGTAGGGGGAATAAGATGAATATTTTAGGTTTTTTCCAGCGACTCGGTAGGGCGTTACAGCTCCCTATCGCGGTGCTGCCGGTGGCGGCACTGTTGCTGCGATTCGGTCAGCCAGATTTACTTAACGTTGCGTTTATTGCCCAGGCGGGCGGTGCGATTTTTGATAACCTCGCATTAATCTTCGCCATCGGTGTGGCATCCAGCTGGTCGAAAGACAGCGCAGGTGCGGCGGCGCTGGCGGGTGCGGTAGGTTACTTTGTGTTAACCAAAGCGATGGTGACCATCAACCCAGAAATTAACATGGGTGTACTGGCGGGTATCATTACCGGTCTGGTTGGTGGCGCAGCCTATAACCGTTGGTCCGATATTAAACTGCCGGACTTCCTGAGCTTCTTCGGCGGCAAACGCTTTGTGCCGATTGCCACCGGCTTCTTCTGCCTGGTGCTGGCGGCCATTTTTGGTTACGGCTGGGCTC
>ERZ860023.528-NODE-528-length-22423-cov-25.875760_pt1 | contig 22423 bp, 23 predicted proteins | sample MGYA00509983_ERZ860023 | MGnify/ENA primary metagenome ERZ860023 (study PRJEB30046, sample SAMN00715180) | human gut metagenome | study: EMG produced TPA metagenomics assembly of the A metagenome-wide association study of gut microbiota in type 2...
CGTCGCTCGGAACCGCTACGCTCTAAGGTTGGCGGGGCATCAAAGCCCTCGCCATGTTGTGCGGGATGGGACCGCAAGGAGCATGTAGGGAGCGTATCTTTTGTAAATCGTTAACTTGCAAAGATATGATTAATGAAAATCTAAAGGTTGGGATTCATTTCCTAGTTTTTATGAGGAAATATATCGAATCCAAAGCTGGATTTGCCTCAAAAAGTATTTGAGGAATAAAATACTAGACGTTTTTTAAAATTATAATAGCAATGAGCAAAGATTTTAATATGGACAATGTCTTAGAACAATTGGGACACAAAAGAAGAACAGTGAAAGATTTAGCTCAGTTTTTGGAAAATAAATGTGACGAGACTCCTAATTATACATTTTTGTTGGGATCAGGATGTTCTGTTACTTCTGGTGTAAATACCGGTCAAAAGCTGATAGAGGAATGGAAACAGTCCATCTATGATGCAGAGCATGAGACTGAAGAAAGCTATCAGCATTTTTGGGAACATCAATATTCTTGGTATGATGAGAGAAATCCATATTCATCATTGTTTGAGAAAAAATATGATTTACCTCGTCAACGAAGAATCTTTGTAGAGCGTGAAATTGCTGGAAAAACCCCTTCTATTGGTTATGCTTATCTAGTTAAAATAATCGAAAAACATTTCGTCAATACCATTTTTACAACGAATTTCGATGATTTGTTAAATGAGGCATTTTATAGATATTCAAAAGAACGTCCGATTGTTTGTGCTCATGATTCTTCAATATCCAGTATAACAGTAACATCTAAGCGACCTAAAATTATAAAACTTCATGGAGACTATCTCTTTGATGACATTAAAAGTACGTTACGTGAAACGGAATCTCTTAATGATAACATGAAGAATAAATTTATAGAATTTGCAAAAGATCATGGCTTGATAGTTGTTGGCTATGCGGGAAACGATCGTTCTATAATGGACATATTAAATATGCTTCTTCAGAAAGAAGATTATTTTAAGTATGGTATTTATTGGTGTATTCGTAAAGGCGATAAATCAATAAGTGAGGAACTGAGAAAATTGCTTTGGAAAGACCGAGTCTATTTTGTTGAAATAGAGGGATTTGATGAGTTGATGGCTTCTTTGAATGATACGTTGAATAAGGGAGAATTGCCTGTTGACGATGATTTGTTAAGCAGTCGACGCCAAAAGCAATTAATTACGGATATGATAAGCAATAAGTACTTTGATGAGAAAACTAATACAGATGTACTTATAACTCGAGACATAAAGAAGTTACGTTTGATAGTAAGGCGTCATATCATAGATGATGTATTTGATGTTCTTAAAAGTAGTACATCGAATAATGATAATCCTCATAAAAAGAATTTGTTGAAGCCAATGACGGACGAGGAACGAAAGAAATTGGATTATATCAATCATTTAGTGATGGATGACAATGATGAAAAAGCATTAGAAGAAATCGAAAATGAGAATATTGATACTTCATACAAATCAACATATAATTTTAATTTGATGTCATTAAAGGCTGATATTTATGCTAAGAGAGCTAATGAAGAATCTGTAGTAAAGGTTAAGGAAATATATTCTCAACTTATCTCTTTAAATCCAGATAGGGAAGAAACCTATATTGATGCATATAATAAATTGGTTGATACGGATTATGCCCTACCATTTGTTGATGAAGCAATTAAGCAATTTCCTAATGACAGTACATTGTACAATTTGAAGACAAAATATATATATGGAAATATAATAGATACAGTGCAAACAGTAGATTCTGATGTCTTTAAAGAATTGGAACAGTGTATTGCTATGAGCTTGAAATTGTTTGACTGTCCGACAAATGAAGCTTGGGTAAATCTATGTAAATATTATTCATTGTATTATTTTAATGATTTGGAGCGCAAGAGCAAAATGATAAAAGAAGTCTTTGAAAAATATTCTATTTTAAAGACTCCAATCTTGGCTCAAGCATACAAATCCTTTTATAAAAACGTAGGAATTGATGCTAAAGGTTGCATTGATAAATTAAACGAGTTGTTAAGCTATGCTGATAAAGCTGATGATTGGGTTTTTTATGAAGAGGTTGTTTCTGCCTTGTTAAGTGTCTATGAGGATCAGGGAGACAAAAAAGCAATGCTACAGTTGTTATCAGAGTATGAGGCAGTTTATAAGCCGTCTGATAGTTTTCTTTATATGAAGGCCAAATATCTAGAAAATGTCTTGGATAAATATAAAGAAGCAAAGGAATTGATAAAAAACAATATACAAAAATCCAGACGTTGGAAGATTTTGATGTTGCAATATTATTGTGATGTACGAGATAAGGATAATGCGAAGAAAATTCTAGATAAATATTTTAAAAAAGATTTGAAATGTCAATTGTCGTTTCATAGTACATTTAATGATGATGAGGAGGTTGTTCGTATCGTTGACTTGTATGCTCAAAATCATAGTCTTGATGTTCAACAAATTTCTTCAAAGTCTTGCAGTTTGATAAGGATGGGCCAATATGAAAAAGCCTATTTTTTTATGAAACAGTATTATGAGCAGACATATATGCAGCGTGAAGGAGTGATTTGTATTAATTATTATCTAGCTTTGGAAAAATATAAGAAGCCAAATGATTTTGAAGCTAAAATAAAAAGCAAGATGATAGATGGACATATGAATTATACTTCAGCGGAAATAGCTGCAGCCTATGCGCTATTGAATGATAAAGCTAAGTGTTTTTCCACCTTGAAAAAAGTTGTAGAAAAACAAGAATTAATGAAGTTTGATATCAAAGAATGGCCTGTGTTTGAAAAATATCACAATGATCCTAAATTCAAAGAAATTACTGATACAAGTAATCTAGAATTGTAGTTCTAGCCAAAATGAGCATATAAATTTCTGAATGGAAGGGTCAATCTTTTTGGAAAATGCTTTAGATAGCTTGTCGAGGCTGAAAAATGCCTAAAATAATAATATATGATTAATACATCTTCTTTTTTCGTATTCCTGAGATATTGCCTTGGAGGTAAGAGTGATGTGAGTGAGATGATTGCTGGCATGGATTGGCAGCAACAGTATTCCTTTGCTTCTAAGCAAGCTATACTGGGGCTTTTCTTTGATGGTATTGAACGATTGGGGAAGGAGTATCCTGAGGAGTTGAAGCAGAACCCGATAGGGAGGGAACTGCTGATGACTTGGATGGGTAAGGCGCAACAGATTCATCGGCAAAACATGAAGGTGAATGCTGTGGCGGGTAAACTCTTCTCGATGCTGAGAGAGGATGGGATGAGGTGTTGTGTCCTGAAAGGACAAGGGAATGCCTTGATGTATCCGAATCCTTATTCACGTACTCCTGGAGATATTGATGTATGGGTGAATGCAAGCAGGGAAGAGATAACAGAATATGCCAAGAAGCATTTCGAACTTGGGGATGATATAAGGTATCAACATATAGAAACTTCTGTAGATGGAGTACCGGTAGAGCTGCATTTCTTCCCTTGCACAATGAATAATCCTATCTATAATGCACGTTTGCAGAAATGGTTCAAACGGAATGCAGATTTGCAATGCTCAAATGTTGTTAGTCTGCCAGACGGTATTGGAGAAATTGCTATACCAACGACGGCATTCAATGTGGTTTATCAGCTGACGCATCTATATCACCATTTCTTTGATGAAGGGATTGGAATGAGGCAAATCATTGATTACTACTATGTGGTATCAATGTTAAATGTTAACTATGAAATGTTAACTTGGTTGCCGAAGGAATTGAAGTATTTGGGATTGTGGAAGTTTGCTGGGGCGGTGATGTATGTGCTGCATGAGGCATTGGGACTATCTGGGGAGAAGATGATAGCTCCGATGGATGAAAAGCGAGGAAAGTTGTTGCTGGCAGAGATACTGAATGGTGGCAACTTCGGACAGCACTTCACCAAGTACGGTCATTTCACACAGCAAGGAATGGCAAAGAAATATTTCCTGAAGATATGGAGAAATATGCACTTCGTGCGATATTATCCTGCCGAGGCTTTAAGTGAGCCAATCTTCAGAACTTGGCATTTCTTTTGGAGGATGAAGAACAAGAAATAATAGATATCAAAAACTGCGGTATTCCAATATAAGTGTGATAACTTCTATCACCCTGAGGCTGATGGGGTATCTCTATCTTGGATGAATCGCTTGGTATCGATTAGAAAATTCCTACAGAGCATGCAAAGCTCTCGGAGAAAGATACAAAGCATGAGGTATTGAAGGACTTGGATAATCCTTTTGAATACTAGGTTTGCAGTTGCTGTGTATTCTTGCATGCGGAATAACACTCTATATAAAATAAAAATATGAATCAAAAAGAATAATAAAATGCAGTTTGATATTAATAATAAATTAATGGATTTGTCTTTGCTCTCTAATGGTAATGACAATTTCTCGTTAGTTTCAGATTCGGGTAAAGTATACCTGAAACTGAAGGCTGATGCCCCTGGACATTTGGAATATGACTTACCTTCTTTGTTTACTGAATCTGAAGAGGTTGTTGCAAACAAATTGGATGAACTGTATAAGGTTTTCTTACAAGATTCTTATACGGGTATCGAAAGTGATGAAGATGAGAAAATTACCGATCCGTTTAATCCTGAAGATATCTCCATTGAAACTAGGGTAACACCGATGGAGACAATCCTTCGAAGAATAAAACAAGGAACTTTGATTCTTAATCCGGATTTTCAAAGAAAGGAAGTGTGGACTGACGTTAGAAAGTCGCAGTTGATAGAGTCTATACTTCTGGAAATTCCTATACCTATGTTTTATGTCTCATCTGAGGAGGATGGAGAATGGACGGTAGTAGATGGTCTCCAGCGAATAAGTGCTTTCCGTGACTTTGTGCTTGGAATAAATTTTGTGAATGGCAGAAAGGCAAAGGAAGAGGGGGCTGGTATGAGACTTACCGGTTTGGAGTTTCTGAAAGAATTGGAAGGTAAGCAAATGAAAGACTTGCCTACCAAACTTTATAATAGGATATTAGAAGCTGAATTTTCTGTTACAGTCATTAATCCTGGTACTCCAGAGGAAGTAAAGAGAAATATCTTCAAAAGAATCAATACGGGTGGTATGCCTTTGAGTCCTCAGGAAATTAGAAATGCTCTTTATGGTGGAGCTGTTTCTGGACTTTTGAATGAAATGGCTGAAAAAAGTGTATTTAAAAGAGCTACGGGTAATTCTGTTAAAGATTTACGGATGGAAGATAAGGAACTGTTATTGAGATTTTTGTCTTTTGTCATTCGACCTCCTCATACTTATAAAAAAACTCAATCAATTGATACTTGGCTTTCTGATACCATGATAATCTATAATTCTTTTCCTTCCCTGAAGAACAGGGATTTGATAAGGCGTGAAAGGGAAGGTATGGTCTCTGTGAGTGATGTTCAAGTACGTTCAAAAGATGAGATTATGGACATCTTTTTAATCGCGATGAAACGGGCACGCAAAATGTTTGGAGATCATGCTTTCAGAAAGAGTTATGGAGATATGAGAAGAAGACCAATCAACAAATGCTTATTTGAAACATGGGGCGTTTTGTTGGGAAATATGTCCGATATGGATTTTTCGAAACTTTCAGACCATAGGAATCAGTTTATGGATGACTATTCTAAGTTGCTGGATGATGAAAAGTTCATCATTGCAATATCCCGTGACAGTATGCGCCCTAGCTCAGTAACCCTACGTTACAATACACTGGAAAAATTAATCAAAATATATACGCTATGATTACAAAAATAGAATTAAAAGGTTTTAAGTCTTATGTGGATTATACATTTGAATTGAAACCACTAACTATATTGACTGGTTTGAATAGTAGTGGCAAAAGCTCTGTTATACAAGCTATAAGAATAATGGAAAATATAGCTAGTCGAGAGTATGGTGATTCTCATGTCTGGAATCTTGGGCTTGGATCGGATGCCGAACTTGTAAATCCAAATTGCGAGAATTTCCAAATTTCGGCTTATTTAAATCATCAGGAACATACTTATTTTTTGTATAATAGTATAGGGGTGGAAAATTGTATAATCCCAATGCCAAAATGTATATATGTTGCTGCAGATAGAATGGGTGCTACTTCTACCATTCCCATATATGAAGATGAAGCACTTGGAGGACGGGGTGAGAACGTTCTGAGACGTATAGATCATTTCAGGGATGAGCAGCTACCTGAATTGTTGCGTGGAGATGCTGAGGGAACCACTTTGAATTATGTTTTGAGATATTGGCTACAAAAAATATCTCCAGGGGTGAAATTTGATTATCGTATTGAAGAGAAGGCTGATGTGTCTTATTCTTTATATGACAATCACCGTTCTGCTAATGTGGGATATGGATTGAGCTATTCCTTACCTGTCATTGTAGCATTGCTAACTTCAACTTTGGAAACTGGATCTATTGTGTTGATTGAGAATCCTGAAGCGCATCTTCATCCACAAGGACAGGCAGAGATGGCTCGTTTGATTTGTCTTTGTGTTGAAGCCGGTGCACAGGTAGTTGTAGAAACGCATAGTGATCATTTGTTTGATGGCGTTAGAATCTATGCCAGAGAGAGTGAGAATCATTTTGCAAGTAAAGTTGCAACATTCTGGTGTCAGTTGGATGATAGCCGAAATACACAAGTAGACAGATGTCAAATCCAGGAAAATGGCAGATTGGATCATTGGCCTGAGCATATGTTCGACCAGTTCTTGTTGGATTCTGAAAAATTGCTGTAATTTATGGGAAAGGTATTTTTGCTTAATGAACTTATGCCTGCAGAAGAGATTGATGGCGTAAATGTTCAGAAGTTATTTGTTGATACAATAAAATCTTTTTCTGACTTGTATGCCAAAAGGAAACTGGGCATAGAGAAGAAAATCTTGACTGTTAAAGAGCCGCAAGAAACTTTTATATGTGGTAGCACCTTGAAAAAGATGATTTTGGATATTGGTGATAGGGATTTGAAAACTTATGCCATGGGCATGTTCTTGCATGGACAGATACTGACAGATCAATACCATGTTGATAACTGGCCTGATGATTTGGTGGATGACTTGCTGAATCTTACTGATGACAAAGGAAAAAATGCAATGAATGAAGGTATTGCCAGTATTTGTTCATGGGGGTTATTGTCTCTTCCTGTTTCAGAAGATTTTAAAAGGGATTATTTCGAATTTAAAGGCAGACAGGCTTATCAAGTACTAAACTATTATGGACAGAATAAGAAAAATATAGTGTATAGCATTCTTGACTCAGATGAGTCTAAAGAGGCGATGGAGTTAAAGCTACAATATGCGCTTGATCTTTATCAGATACATTTGGCAGATGAATTTAAGGAGGATTATACTCGAATGCGAGTAGATGAGAAGAAAGTGATGATTTCGAGATTGGTTACTGCCCACGAAAAGAAATGCTTGATAAAACAGGTAAAAGACGACAATTTACTTAGAGAGTGTACTTGTACTAATGATAAGCATATGTTTGAACTAAAATCCAACAGTGAATTAGGCATACGCTTCTTCTTTAAAATTTTCGACATGAATCATATCGTATTTTCTTTAATAGGGCATAAGAGTGATTATGGGGATAAGTCTAAGAAGAAAAATGGTGAAACGGCTCAAAATAAGGATATGAAGCGTGCCTTAGATATAGCTAATCACTATATGGAGTCGAAAATACTGAAGTAAATCGATGAGTCCACTTTCAAAAGAGGCTTATTTTGAATACAGTCTGACTAGTGTAGTCCATCTGTTTGCGTGTAGCAATGAACTTTATTCGTCCTAAGCTGGTGCTTTCGGACTTTTTGTTTGTTGTTGCTCTGCATGACGATTGTGGGTGAAGCGGTTGCTCCGATAATCATGGGATATTGCGGATACTACGGGGAGTATGGCGATTGCCTTTCTCATACCGCTGGTATGTTATGGGGTGATTGGAGGGTATGCGTTATCGAAACGCTCTGCCTCTTCTTTGGCAAAGAAGTAGTTTTTTCGAAAACCTACCTTCAATAGTCTTTACGCCCCCTTCGGTTCCCCTTCTAGGGGACAGAAACCCTCAGGGACGAGAGGATGTAACCGCCCTCCGGTTCTCAGAACCGCTACGCTCTAAGGTTGGCGGGGCATCAAAGCCCTCGCCAGGTTGTGCGGGTTGGGACCGCCTGGGGTAAGGTGGGGGATAGGCTGGGTATTGCCTTGCAGTAAGGCATGGTGGCAACGGATGGTGATAGAACTAGGATTGTCAAGTGGTTACCTCATGGCTGGCTTTCTTTTCCCAGCCAAGTTTATCGCAGAAAGAATCTTCGGATAGTCTTGTAAGCCCAATGAATGGACGCAAAGGTAATGAGAATTTTTCAAAGTGCTAAAGAATATAATAAGGGAATTGTATGGAAAAGAATAATCAAACAAAATCAGTCTTCACGATTAGCGGTAGGCATAGGTTCGTGGCTTGTGTCATTGTTGTCATACTTGTATCCTGTGCAGCATTTGCTTATCTTGCTTCTTGCTATAAGCAAGCACAAGATGATATTATAGCTCTGCAAAAGAAGGATGCTTTGATGTTTGAGCAGGTCTTAAACAGCAGCAAGAATGTGAAGAGTAAGAGTTCTGAGAATATAGACCAGCTTCAAACTTTGCTTGATAAGCATCAAGAGCGTCAAGAGGCTCTTTTGCATTTGGAATACAATAAGCTACAGGCGGATTTCAATGTACTTATGTTTGCTGCGAGCTGCCTAATGATCATTTTCTTGGTGTTCTCGTTATATTCTATCTTCAAGACCGATGAAATACCTGTACATCCTCTTGCGCCTCAAACGGACGAGGTACATACTGATATTATGGGAGAAGAAAGAGATGATAGCTGATGTGATAAGATCTGTTGCCGTAGCTTCTTATTTAATGGTGACAAACAAAATGGCATCAAGTGTGTTTGATTGTAATAAAGAATATTAAAAAGTATTTGTATAAAATGGTTATGAGCAAAATAAAAATATCAAAAATTCAAGTTGTGCATCTTTTTGGTGTGTATGATTACGATTTGGAATGTGCGTCAAATAGTGATGTTGATAATCTGATGATACTCTATGGTGATAATGGTACAGGTAAATCTACTATTTTGCGTATGATATATTATTTATTGTCTAGTAAGAGTAATTGTGGGCATAAATCTCAGTTGGCTAATATTCCTTTCAAGGATTTTAAGATACATTTTGATGATGGCAGCTTTGTGGAGGCTGTTAGAATGTCCGCTTCTACGAATCTGTTGGGTACCTATTCTATATTGTACAAAATAGGCGACGTGGCAGATCATTTTGATCTTGTGGCTCGAAAAGATGATGATGATCATTGGGTGATAAGAGATCAAGATAGCTTAAATGATGAAAAGTTTGACTCTTTCTTAGATAGATTGCACAATTTAAATATATTGTATATTACGGATACAAGAAAAGTGCAGGATTTTGATGACCAGACAACGATAGAAACATATCGTATCAATCGCATTAAAGCGAGGATGAGGCGTATGGAAAAGGGGACAACAGATGTAGATAATGCAATCAGAAGTCTGCATGATTGGATTATAAATCGTGCACTCTCTGCAAATAAAAAAGGAGAAGAGGGTACTTCTGATATTTATGCGAAAATAATAGAGCAATTATCTAAAACTCAAAATTCAGACAATGGAAAAACTTCATTGGAAAAAATAAAAGAAAACTTGACAGATATTTCAATAAGGGTAAAGCCATATGTAGATATGGGATTTTTGTCAGAGTCGGACTATCGTAACTTGTTGAAGAATATCAGTAATACAAAAAGTCGCAAGATAGAAATTGTGAACGCAGTCTTGACTCCTTACATAGAGATGCTAAATAATAAAATTAAAGCTTTGGACAGTTTGATGGAAATTATATCTTATTTATTGAAAAGCTTGTCTGGATATTTGCATGAGAAAATAATCTCGTTCTCTATAAACGATGGACTTGTTATACGTCATCGTAAGAATGGGGAAATCGTACAACCTAGCTCTCTATCTTCTGGTGAAAAGCAATTACTCATTTTGTTTAGTCAAGTGATAGTGAAAAGCTCAGAATGTTCGTTGATATTGATAGATGAACCTGAGATTTCGCTTAATGTTAAGTGGCAACGTATGCTGATGGACACAATGAATTTCTTTGTGGGAGAAAATCATGCTCAGTTTATTATAGCAACTCATTCTTTTGAAATATTATCTAGACATATTGGAAACGTAGCTAAGTTAGTAGATAAGACAGAATATGAATGATATAAAGCGGAATGTTTCTGAGATATTGGCTATTTGTGAGTTGGAGCCCGAAATGAAAAATATATTCGTGGAAGGATGGACGGATAAGGTTGTCATAGATAGATTTTTGAATAAAGAGCATCTGTATGGGGTGAATGTCTATCCGATGGATATGGTAGACTTTGATGAAGAGTATATGACTATGACAGAACAGAAATGTGCGCGATTAAATAGTTGTAATAAAGAAAAGGTCGTATATTTGGCTTCTAAGGTCGAAGAAAAAGTGGATGGTTGCCGTATGTTATGTATCATAGATCGAGATTGGGACACCCTGTTTAGCAAAGAGTCAAATGGTAGATATTTGGCATATACTGATTACAATTCAATGGAGTCTTATCTTTATCGAGAGGAATATATTCAAGAGGTTGTTCTGAACATTTTTAGAATAATGGGGAATTTCGATGTCAAGGCATTTATGGCAAGTGTTGAACATATTTGTCGTTTCTTATTCCATCTCCATGGATTATTAATCCCACTGAATGCGAAGATGGTGGATATCGATAAAAATCTTACATACGATAGGCAAACAAATTGTTGTAAACTTGATGAAGGCAAACTTATAGTCAAGATTATCCAGAAAAATACAAAAAATACAATTCCTGCTAATTTTCCTAATCAGATAAGAGAGCGCATGAATATGCTTCCTGCTGATATACGAATGGAAATGGTGGGGCATGAGATGGTGAAGGTCTTGTTTTATGGTCTTCGAAAGCATAAAAATGTAAGTATGCAAGAGGAGGATTTTGCAAATGCTTATTGGTTATGTCTAGATTCTTGCGTGTTAAAAGAAGAGCCATTGTTTCATCGTATTTTGACGTTGTAAATATGGAGACTTGACTTTTCAAGCATTAAAAATGCATAAAGTTTTATGTTTAAATGCGAAAGTTAAGAAAAATAATGTAATTTTGCAACAAAAAGTTAGTAATGAATACAAAGCAATATACTGTTATTGATTTATTTGCGGGGTGTGGAGGTCTATCTTTAGGTCTATATCAAGCAGGATGGAATGGCATCTTTGCTATTGAGAAAAATCCCAACGCATTTGAAACCCTTGATTATAACTTAATTGAGGGAAAGCAGCATTTTGCCTGGCCTCAGTGGCTGCCAATTGGTCCTTTGAATATTTTAGAAGTAAATGAAAAGTATAAAACGCAACTGAGAAAACTAAGGGGGCAGGTTGATCTTGTTGCTGGAGGTCCACCTTGCCAAGGTTTTTCTATGGCAGGAAAAAGAGTGGAGGATGATGTCCGTAACCAACTGGTATTTTCTTATATAGACTTTATTGATATGGTGCGACCGAAACTTTTGCTTTTTGAGAATGTTAAAGGATTTACATATGCATTTAAAAAGATAAAAGATACGAGTGCTGTCCCATATTCTAAAATTGTAAAGAAAAAGTTAAGAGATTTAGGGTATGGAGTTCATGCGCAAGTAGTAGACTTCTCTCATTATGGTGTTCCCCAAAGAAGGAAGCGTTTTATCATGGTCGGAGTATTGGGAGGAAATGAATCTGACGCTGAGTTATTCTTTGAAAAGATAGATAAACAGAAAACATCTTTTTTGAAGGATAACAAGCTTGATTCTTTTTGTTGTGTCCGTGATGCAATTTCAGATTTATTAAGAGAGAATGGACAGATGGAAACTCCAGATAGAAAGGGCTTTATGTCTGGATTATATGGTGATGTGGAGTCTAAGTATGAGCGATATTTGCGTCAAGGAATCCGTAAGAGACAAATGGTTCCTAACAGCCATAGCTTTGCTCATCATACACCGGAAAAGGTGGCGTGTTTCCAAAACTTGCTATTAAATTATCCTCAAAAAGGAAAGCGTATTGATGGTAAGGCTCGTGAAGGTTGGGGCATAAAACAAAGGGGCATTACCGTTTTGGATCCGAATCAGTTGGCTCCTACGATAACTAATATGCCTGATGATTACTTGCATTATTGTGAGCCAAGGATAATGACTGTGCGTGAATGTGCAAGAATTCAATCATTCCCTGATTGGTATGAGTTTAAAAGTAAATATACAACCGGTGGACAAATGAGAAAAAAAGAAGTGCCAAGGTATAGTCAGGTTGGCAATGCTATTCCGCCATTGTTCGCATTGCAGGCAGGATTGGTTTTAAAAGAAATGATTTGATTATGGATGAATTGAAATTTAAAGTAGGCTCTGGCCTGAAGAATATTCTAGGCCAAGATCTGATAACCAGTGATAATATAGCAATATATGAACTGGTTAAGAATTCTTATGATGCTCACGCCACAAAGGTTCTCATTACTTTTGAAGATGATTCAATAATCATATCTGATAATGGTAAAGGTATGAGTTTAGATGATTTGAAGAACAAATGGCTATTTGTAGGATATTCTGCGAAGAGCGATGGGACAGAAGATGCTTCTTATAGAAGTAAAATTAAACGCAATTTTGCTGGTGCTAAAGGTATAGGACGTATTTCTTGTGATAGATTGGGTAGTGAAGTCACCTTAACAACAAAGTCTGCTCAATCTGACCAGATAGAACGAATTCATGTTGATTGGAACCGTTTTGAAGAGTCTTTGAAACAAGAATTTGATCAGGTTTTGGTTGATCATGAAGTAGTGGAGGGGGAATATACATTTCCAGAAGGAAGTTTGACTGGAACCGAATTGAAAATCTCTGGCTTCAGATCTATCAATTCAATTTGGAACCGTGATAGGATATTCGAACTAAGACGTTCTCTTGAGAAAATGATTAATCCTTTTTCTGATGCAGAAGACTTTAGTATTGAAATTTCTGTGCCTAGATTGCTTGAAGATGATAAAAAGCTTATGGGAAATTTACAATCTTCTGGTGAGCAAAATACAGTTAAAGAAACGTGTTCTCGTACGACGAAGAAGATAGTTAATGGTATTATTCAAAATACTATATCTAATGTATTAAACATAAAGACAACTGTTATAGAAAGTTGTCTGAAAAATGATGTTATAGTAACCAAATTGTTGGATCGAGGAGAGTTGATGTATGAAATTCAAGAGGTTAATAAATATTTGCAGCTTGAGGATGTTACGATAAACCTTTATTATTTAAATAAGGTAGCAAAGCAAATGTTTACTTCACGGATGGGAGTACCACCAGTGCAGTATGGAAATGTGATGCTGTTTAGAAATGGATTTAGAGTCTGGCCTTATGGAGAACCAAAAGATGATAGTTGGAAGTTAAACGAAAGAGCACAGCAAGGATATAACCGTTTTCTTGGAACCCGTGATCTTTTTGGAAGAGTTGATGTTGAGACATCCGATGTCTCGGCATTCAAGGAAGTTTCCAGTAGAGACGGTGGCTTGATAATGACAGAGGCGGCATCCGAACTCATGGATTATTTTGCTAAAATTCATCGCAGACTGGAAAGGTATGTGGCTGGTGTCCTTTGGGGAGAGGGCTTTCTTCGCAATGCTTATTTTAAAAATAATGAACTTGCTAAAGAGGCAAGGGAAATGCTGAAGCATAAGGATAAAGAGTCAGAATCTTCTAAAACTTTATTTGAAAATGTAGGAAGCAAAGTTGATTTTTTACAATTGATTAAAAGCTTAGTTAATGATAAGAATATCGTTGTAAATTATTATAATCATAAATTAGCAGATGTCGTTTCTGATGTAAGTTATGCAGAAATATTGCAAAATGATTTCATCGACTCTATTAAGGAGGTTGCGAAAAAAACTTCAGATAAGGCTTTAGCTGACAATATTGCTTTTTTTGAGAAAAGCTTGTCTGAAATGCGTAAGCGTAAAGAAGAGGCTGAGGAGCAAGCTAGACTTGAGAAGCAAAAGGCTGTAGAAGAAGCAAAAAAACGTAAAATAGCTGAAGAGGCTAGGAAAAAAGCTGAAAGTGAGCTGGCTGTCAGAAAGAAACAGAACCTTTTTCTTTTGTCTGTTGGTTCTCTTGATACAGATAGAATCTTAAAGTATCACCATGATATAAGAATTCATTCTGCTACTATTCATAATACTGTAGGACAGATGTTGAGAAAGCTTAATAAAGGTATGCTTTCTAAGGATGAAATTATTAAGCTTGTAGAAAGAATAGCACGGTCAAATGATAAGGTAATCTCTATTGCTCAATTTGCGACGAAGGCTAATTATAATATTGATACCGATGATATCGAAGCAGATATTATAAGTTATATTGAGGAATATGTTAATAGAGTCTTGCCGGAATTTTATGGGGATATGAAATTAAAGTGTGAGTCTTTTTCATGTTACAAGGTATTAAGATTTGCCCCTATAGAGGCTAGCATCTTTATTGATAATTTGATATCGAATGCAGTAAAAGCTAATGCAACTCATTTTGATATTAAAATAGCCAAACAGGGAGATGGAATACGTATGCTAGTTAGTGATGACGGAGACGGATTATCCCCGGATATTGCTGATCCTAATAGCATTCTGGATAAAGGAGTCACAACAACAAATGGGTCGGGACTTGGCTTATACAACGTGTTGACTTTTGTACATAATGTCTTGCATGGTACTATTAAAGTAGTAACTGTAGGAGATAGTAAAGGGTTTAAACTTGAAATAATATTTTGATTATGAGACTTAAATATAAAATTCTTTGGATAGAGAATGAGGAGGATTGGGTTGATAGTATTTATGATCAAATCCAAGAACATCTTTCCGACTTAGGCTTTGAGTTTGAGAAAAAACTTATAGCAAAAGAAGAAGAAAGTGTAAATTACGACGAGTATGATTTAATCCTTATGGATTTAAATCTAGCAGAGCAACCAAACGGTGCAGAGCTGATAGAGCGAATTAGAAATCTAAATGTTTTCACTGATATAGTTTTCTATTCTTCCGTTGGAATTGATACCTTGCGAGAAAAAGGTCGTGAAAAGAATTTGGAAGGAGTATATTACAGTGGAAGAACTCCTGATAGCTCTTTTGTTCGGAAAGTTTGTCAGGTTATAGATTCTACAATCAAGAAAGTTCAAGATTTAAGTAATTTGAGAGGGCTTGTTATGGCTGAGGTCAGTGATCTTGATTCCTTGATGGATGAAATCATTGTAAAGTATTATGTTGATCAATCATTATTAGACGAGTTTCATCGTAGAATTACTAAGAACAAGGAAAATAATATCAAAAAAAGTTTAGACAATGATGGAATAGATTGCGAAAAAACTTGTAAGCTTAATTGGCGTCAATTTAATATAGATAAATTGTTGAAGATTATAGATTCTTCACAAAAAGTTAGAGCAATTAATATTTTGTTGGAACGTCATAAAAAACAAGGAACAGATTTATACCAATCACCAAACGATAAAGGTTTTGTAGATAACTATCTACAAGATATTATATATGTTAGGAATAATCTTGCTCATTGTTCTAGCGTCATAGAAAATGGTAAGGAAATCTTGAAAACTAGAAGCGGAGATTTGTTCTTTGATACAGATATGATTATCGATATAAGGAAGAAAATTCGAGAATATCATGAATTATTCCTTAAAATACAAGAATTGTAAGATATCTTCCAAGCAATGGGAGGCGAGTGCAATTCTAGATGTGTCAAAGGATAGTTTTATCTTTAAGGATAGAATTTCTAATGTGCCATTATGACTAGCTTACTCATTATCTGGATATCTCTGAGATGCCGATAGACAACACGTAAGCAGTCATCCAAACGGCGTATTGCATAGTTGGTAGGAAAGTGCTACTTTTGCATCGTACCAAAAATTAAGATGTAAAATGGCACATAGAGAAATTGATTACAGTAAGATAGCAGACAAGTATGAGTCTCGCTGTCCTGGCAAAGATACCAACTGGGTAGTGCTTCTGGGACCTAACGTGAATGGTTTTGAGGATGACCTCAAGGCTTTCGTTTCTAAGAATAGCGATGGCTCTGAGTAGTCTCGTGAGGTGGTGGCGCCTTGATTTGCCAGGATGCCGAGAGCAAGAACAACGTGATGTGGTATGCAACCCAGGCTCGTGATGCTTATCCTTATTATCAGCATACTGCCATCGGTTACAACTATCGTATGAGTAATGTTTGTGTTGGGTATCGGTCGCGGTCAGATGACAGTATTGGAGGATCACATCGCTCATCATAAGTATGTACAGGAGTTGTATAAGGAACTCTTAAAGGATGTTGAGGGTGTAACCTTGCATGAGGCGCCTAATGCCGACTATGATTCCAACTATTGGCTCTGTACTGTAACTCTTGACCCGAAGTTGAAGATTCAAGGTCAGGAGAATGCGTATAAAGAGGTAGTGAAGACTGCCGTTGGTGGTGCTGCTGGTGTGATTCACATGGTGGATTCTCCTACCACTGATTGCCAGCCTAATGAGAATGTGGAGGCATTGCGTGTCTTCATGTTGAGCAAGAAGATTGAGGCAAGACCAGTGTGGAAGCCTATGCATAAGCAGCCAGTATATCAGAATGCTCCTGCATACGTGAATGGTGTAAGTGAGGCCATCTTTAAGGTGGGTGTCTGCTTGCCAGCGGGCCCGATGGTAACGGATGATGATGTCCGTTACATCGTAGAAAGTATTAAAGAGGCGATAGTTTAATCGCCTCATTTATTACTTTCTGTTTTTGGGGAGGATGGTTTGGTTGTGCTGCATCTTCATCTGTTCTGGAAGATATTTTTTCGAAAACCTACCCGTCCTTCCTTACCCTTAAGGAAGGCTCCACCTTTCACCCCAGCCCTCTCTCCTCTGGAGCGAGGGAGTAACCGCCCTACTCGGTACTCGGAGCCGCTTCGCTCTAAGGTTGGCGGAACAAAGCGGTCTTCGCCAGTGCGGGTTGGGATTGGCAGGAAAGGAAGTTTATGGCAACAATTAATAAATTACGATTTTCTGTCTGCTTAACTGTAAACAATTAGTTATTCAAAAGTTTATGGCAAAAAAAGTTTTTGTAAGCGGTTGCTACGACCTGCTACATTCTGGTCATGTGGAGTTTTTCCAGCAGGCATCACAGTATGGTGACCTTATGTAAGCATGTATCATCCGGGATGGGCGATTACCATCTCGCTGGAACCGACCTTTGAGGTGCGCGACCGCTGTGGTCTGTCTACCTCTACCCGTAAGATGATTCAGAAGATATGGCCGGTGAAGTTGCCGAAGATGGATCCGGAGATGCTTGCCCGACTGGTATTCTGCTTTGAGAACAATCCGGAGCGTCATGATGGTATCATCTCGGGTGCCCAGGATTCTATCGGTATCTGTGTGCCCGGTCTGGTGCGTCATTATTATGACAACAACTTCTGGCCGGAGAAGATAGAGAGTACGCAGGATGAGATGACTCTCCGTTTCCTGGAAGACCATCTGGTGATGATTCCGATGGAACCGAGAAGACCGGGATGCAGTGTGGTGGAAGGTAAGGATATCACGCCTGAGAAGGTGAAGGCGCTGGCTGATGCAGCTGATGCCTGCTGGAAGGCGATTCTGGCGCACGACCTCGATGCCTTTGCTGCCGCATACAGGGCATCTTTCGAGGCTCAGATTGCAATGTTCCCGGGTATGGTGAATCCATCTATCAACGGTGTGATAGAACCGGAGGCGAGTGTGCAGCCGATGATTGACCGCTATAGCAACATGGAGGGGGTTCTGGCATGGAAGATGCCGGGAGCCGGCGGCGGCGGTTATCTGGCACTGGTAGTAAAGGACAGTTTTAAATTTGCAGAGAATCATGACGAAGCCATCCATCTTCAGATACGAAGGGCATAACTATCTGGTGCCCTTCCTCATCATCAGCAGCCTCTTCTTCATGTGGGGTTTTGCTCATGGCATCCTGGAGGTGCTGAATCCGCATTTCCAGGAGTCGTTTCATATCAGCAAGGCGATGTCGGCCCTGACGCAGGCTGCTGTCTATGGTGCCTACTTTCTGATGGCACTGCCTGCCGGATGGATTATCCGGAAATGGGGCTACAGGAGGGGAGTGATAACAGGACTGGTTCTCTTCGGTATCGGTGCTATGATGTTCATACCGGGAAGCAGGATCAACAGTTTCTACTTCTTCGTTCTGTCGCTGTTTGTGATAGGATGCGGACTGACCTGTCTGGAAACGAGTGCGAATCCTTATACTACGGTACTGGGACATCCTGACAAGGCGGAGAGCAGAATCAACCTGTCGCAGTCGCTCAATGGTATCGGATGGATTGTAGGACCGCTGGTTGGCGGACAGCTTCTGTTCTCGGGTGTCAACATCGCCATTCCTTATGCTCTGGTGGGTATCTTCGTGCTTGCTGTGGCACTGGTTCTGTCAAGAATCAAGTTGCCGGACCCAAGGAGAGCGCATGAGGCGGATACGAACGAGAAGGTGGAGGAGAAGCCGATGCGAGTGATGGCATTCGGTTTCGGTATGCTGACCTTGTTTCTTTATGTGGCAGCCCAGACGGGTGTGAACAGTTTCTTCATCAACTATGCTGAGGAGAGTATTCATATAGAGAAGCAGACTGCCAGTCTGTATCTCGCTTTTGGCGGAATGGGCCTGTTCTTTATCGGCCGACTGGCTGGTGGTGTCATCATGAATTATGTCCAGCCAAGGCTGGTGCTGCTGGTCTGTGCCATCCTCACCTTTGTTGCCACATTGATAGTGGTGGTATGTAGCGGAACCTTATCTCTCATTGCGTTCTTCGCCCTGTATCTGGGAGAGAGCATCATGTTTCCGACTATCTTCTCGCTGGCATTGAGGGATGCGGGTACAAAGACCAAACTTGCCTCTTCATTGCTTATCATGACGATAGTGGGTGGAGCGGTTGCTCCTGTAATCATGGGGTATATAGCGGATACTACGGGGAGTATGGCGATTGCCTTTCTTATACCGCTGGTTTGTTATGGGGTGATTGGAGCGTATGCGCTTTCGAATTACTCTGTTTCTTCTTTTGCAAAGAAGTAGTTTTTTCGAAAATCACCCCGTCCCTCTTTACCCTTAAAGAGGGCTCCACCTCTCATCTCGGTCTTCTCCCCTCAGGGAAGAAGAGGGAAACCGCTCCTCCTCGTCGCTCGGAACCGCTACGCTCTAAGGTTGGCGGACCATCAAAGGTCTCGCCATATTTTGCGGGATGGGACCGCCAGGCAAAGGTGGATAGGATTATTGAAGTGCTGGTTTTGTAGTAATTCGCTGATGAGTTGCAGATTTCTTTTGATTTTCTTGGTGGTTTCGAGGAAAAAGCGTAATTTTGCGGCAGATTGCAATTAAAGAATTTAAAAGGAGAACTATTATGGATACATTAGATAAAGAATTTTGGGAAAAACGTGAAGCTGCTATGAAAAGATTTATGGCGGCAAAAGAGCGTAAAAAGGCTCGTGTAGCTGAAATTACTAAGAGCCTTTGTGAGGAATATAAGGAACGAACGGGGGTATATCCTAAATATATAAATGTTTGGTAATGAAACCACTTCCTTTGGATATAATTAATGCTTCTGCTCCTTATGAGGTTTATTGGCATGAAACGTCTCGAACTTATCGCTTTAAAAGTGATTTTGGTGTGGTACTTGCTATTGGCTTTGATGATGATGACATCATTGAAAATGCAGAATCATATGTCTTTTCTATCATCAATGTAAATAAAATACCTTCTCCACGAGACTTGAAAATGCGTGATACGGTGATGCTTATCATAGAGAACTTCTTTAATATGAACGAAGCAGCTCTCTTGTATATTTGTGAGAGTGGGGATGGTAAGCAGCATATGCGAAGCCGTCTGTTTGAATATTGGTTTTCCTCTTATCAAATGAAAGATAAGTTTATTTTGATGCCTGTCAGTATCGAAGATATGGAGGGAATTGAAAATTTTGCAGCTTTAATTATTCGAAAAGATAATCCGAATGTTTTAGATATTGTTGCAGAATTTTCAAACACTGTGGCTATGTTTAGGGTAAAGCCTAATAGTCATGACTAATTTCTTTTGATATTCTTGATGGGCTTAAAAGTCTTTACGACCCCTTCGGTTCCCCTTGTAGGGGACAGAAACCCCTGCGGGAGGGTCCTTAACCCACTCCCAAGCCCTCGCCCTTTCCAAAAGGGCAAGGGATGTAACCGCTCCTCCTCGTCGCTCGGAACCGCTACGCTCTAAGGTTGGCGGACCAAAGCGGTCTTCGCCATGTTGTGCGGGATGGGACCGCCTGGGAATAGCTGGAGGAAAAGGTAATAAGTCTGATATGTTGCTAAAACCCTATAATAAGTATCGTGCTGTATCTTATGAGTTGGATGCATACGAAAGAAAAAAATGCCTTAAGTTATTCACCTAAGTCTTCTTTTTTATAAAGGCGTAATCAGCAAAGTCTCGCGCACCAGCTACAATTACCTTATAGCTGTTGAGGTAACTGGTTTTGATGACGGATAGGGCTTTTTCCTTTCTATTTTTTTTTGCAAAATTAGCTGAATGGTGAGAAAAATAGTTGCTCTGGAAGGCATCTACCTTGAGCACCAACTTCGGGTACTTCCTTCCTCGAAACAGTCGCCATACTCGATGTTGTAGCGGTATCCGCTGCCACATTCGATGTTTATCTCAAACAGTTCCTCGATGCTATGGATGTTGTTGATGAAGGTTCTTCGGGAGAGTTCCGTTCCCTCACTGAGGTCAGAGTCCAACCATCTGCTTTGGATTTCCTTCAGGGTGATGCCGCCCCTTTTCTTTGCCCGGTGGATGGTTTCCACGAGCCAGACATATTTGTTTAATTGGTTGATTGCCATATTATCTTGTTTTATTTTGTTTCTTATAATTTTGGTACAAAGATAACGGAAAAGTAGGAAAATATGTTGCACAAGTTGAATTATTTTTGATGTGTGAAGTGATTTTACACCCATTTCTTCTATCTTTGCATTAAAAACTTAGAAAGAAATGATGAATTGTAACAGAAACAGACAAATGGTCAAGCGCCGTATCTATTCCTTTCAAATGGATGGCGAGAGTAGGGCAGAGGCAATCTGTCGTGCCTTCCAGCAGTATACACTTGTAGATTGGGCCCTATATGATAGGGTGTCTTTTCAGATTGTATCTTCTGTGAAGCACCCTTTATTGATGAGAGAACTTTCTCAGCTCATGTCGATAGCGCAGTCATTCAAGGATTCTGCCCAGGTGGAGTTTCTTCAGGAATCTCAAGCTGGTGCAGAGCAGAGGCTTCTGCTTGTCATACTGGCGTATAGGGTAGATTCCAACTTAAAAGTGTGCCACCTCTAATAATTAAAAAGTATACCACCTAACCTGAGGATGAGATTGTTTTTGCATAGTTTTCTATGTTTTTGAATCTGTAAGTGATTATTTCCAGTTTTTTGTTTGGTGGTTCAGAAGATTGTTGTATTTTTGCAGATGAAGGAGCAACGCTTTGTACGCCATCGAGATTATTCTTAAGATGGGAAGTACCCATTAGTATGGGATTCGGCTAAGTTTCCGTTTTCGGATTTGAGAGATTGCTCCTTCTCAGTAAGATTTACCAAACAAGTTGTCGACACAGGACTTTAAAATTTTGCTTTTGCCAAAATAGTCTTCATCTCAGCGCGTTGCTTTGAGAAATCTATGCTACCACGCTTCTTCAATGTTTCTTCAGCTTTTTCTCTGAAAGCTAAAGCTTCATCACCTGTCAGCATTGGGATACCATTAATTGCTAATGCCATAATCTTATCTCCTATTATTTGGTTTATATAACTTTTGTCGCAAAAATACGTTTTTTCTTTGAAACCACCAAGAAAATCAAAAGAAATCTGCAACTCATCAGCCAATTACCCCAAAATCATCAGTAAACAGCAACCTATAAACTATTAATTGTAACCTATTAATTATAAAATCTCTTCTCCCCCAGGCGGTCTCAGCCCGCAAAACCATGGCGAAGACCGCTTTGGTCCGCCAACCTTAGAGCGAAGCGGTTCTGAGCACCGGAGGGCGGTTACATCCTTCCCTTTTCGAGAAGGGTTTCTGTCCCCTGTAGGGGAACCGAAAGGGTCGTAAAGCCTTTTGTGGCTTGGTTGGGATGTGGAGCTTCCTTTGGCTAGAGGGAGACGAAGGGATTCGAAAAACATCTCCTTTTCGAAGTATTCCTTTGTTTCCATAATTCTGATTTTTAAGAATTCGAATGCAAAGGTAAATACTTAATGTGTTGAAAAGCAGTTTTATCATCCATCTAACTA
>ERZ860023.534-NODE-534-length-22201-cov-1.807505_pt1 | contig 22201 bp, 12 predicted proteins | sample MGYA00509983_ERZ860023 | MGnify/ENA primary metagenome ERZ860023 (study PRJEB30046, sample SAMN00715180) | human gut metagenome | study: EMG produced TPA metagenomics assembly of the A metagenome-wide association study of gut microbiota in type 2...
TGCCAGATAGAATGGGAGTTCTTTGTTAAATCCGGTACGCCACGAGCCTATCAGCCGCTGCATCACCCGGGCGTAGGAGCTGGCACGGCCTTGGTTGGCTTCTCCCTGATACCAGATGCATCCGGCAATGCCGTAGGGCATCACGGGATAAATCATGCTGTTGTACAACGTGCCTGTTTCAGCCGGAAACCAAGGATTGGATTCATACGGATAGTCGCACAAGACCGGGTCGCTCATTACGCATTCGCGGGGCGTCCATGTCTCGGCGGTGGTTCCGCCCCATGCGGCTACGATGATTCCTACCGGCACGTCCAGCTCTCCTGGATGTTGCGGCCGAAGAAGTAGGCCAGGGCACTCGTGCTGCGCATCGTTTCGGGCGTGCACTGTGTCCATTGCGAGAAACAGTTTTCTTGAGGGAACGGGGCGGCTATTCTGGCCACGTGAAAAATTCGGAGATTGGGACAATGGGCATTTGCCGTTTCCTCGTCTCCGTTCTTTATGCCGTGGTTGGCGCTCCATTCCATATTGGATTGTCCGCTGCACAGCCAAACTTCGCCTAGCATGACATCGGTCAAGGTTACTTCTGACGAGCCGCTGAAACGAATCTCATAAGGTCCGCCGGCTTCGCCGGAAGGTACACGGGCTGACCATTTCCCCGTATTATTGACTTGGGTTTTGATTATTTCTCCTTTCATCCATTCGGGGGCGATGGAAATTGTTTCTCCCGGAATACCCCATCCCCAGAAAGTAAGTTCTGAGTTACGTTGTAGCACCATATGGTTGGAAAATATGGCAGGGAGTTGTATCGCTGCTTGCAATTTCAGGATGCCGAGCAGCATAAATAAACTTAAAAGGGTAAGATAATGATGATATTTTTTCATACGAGTATTTATTTCCATAATGCAAATTAATAGCTGTTTTTAGAAACCATTACATTTTAACCGTTACTTTTTTCCCATTATAAGCCACTGCCTTTTTTGCGCCATCAGCAGTTACTATGTTGAATTTCCGTTCTTTCAACATACCGGAAAACTCTCCTTTCCGATTTTCAATAGTGAGCATGCGAGTACGGTCATTCCATTTCATCGTAATGGTGCTGTACATTCCTTTTTCATAATTGTAGTTGTCATTCTCGTCTTCGTAAAGTGTGAATTCGCCGTTACAACCGGGATACACTTTTATCTCCAAGTTGTCCCATGATTTTTCGGTGCTATACTGCACTTCGGGACCTATTGGCAGGATGGAACCTGCTTTCACATAAAGTGGTAAAATGTCAATAGGGGTATCTTTCACGATATATTGTCCGCCGGAGCGTTTCTGATTGGTCCAAAAATCATACCATTCCGTATTTTTAGGCAGATATATTCGCATAGACTTAACGGTACTGAAATCTTCTACACGGATGGTGTCCGAAACTGTTTGGGTATACATGGGTTGGGTTACAGGGCATACCAATAGGGATTTGCCAAACATATACTGATTGTGGATGTTCCACACGTTGCGATCGTGGGCAAAATCCATTGCCAAGGCACGCATGAAGCTGGACTGATTGGCAGTTACCTCCCAGGCAGTTGTGTAGATGTATGGTAACAAACTGTAGCGTAACCGAATGTATTTCTCAATCGCATCGTATATTGGCTCGCCTTTTTTGCCGAATTGATAGATTTCTCTGGGAGCACCTTCCCCATGTGATCGCATCATGGGACAGAATGTACCGAACTGTATCCAACGGGCATAAAGCTCGCGATAATCCGGGTCATCCAGCATCAAGGGATATTGCCATAGGAAGAATCCGCCGATATCGCTGTTCCAATGGGGAATGCCGCATAGTGAGAAGTTTAATCCCGCAGGTATTTGCTTCTCCAAAACTTCCCATGATGCTGTGATATCTCCTGTCCATGTATTGGCACCATAACGTTGCTGGCCGGCAAAGGCTGAGCGGGTAAGGATAAATACGCGTTTATCCGAAGTTACGGCACGCTGGTGGTCGTACACTCCACCTACACTCATTAAAGGGTAGGCATTGCGTACTTTACGGAATGACCCCAAATAGGTGGGCGTGTCAAAATCTTCAGGAATGGGGTGAAAATGGTCGGGTTCGGTAGAGTCCATCCACCAGCCGTCTATACCCACAGAACGTAGGTTCTCGTTCAGGTACTTCCAATAGATGTCGCGTGCTTGCGGATGGTAGGCATCGTACACGCGGGCACCGGATGGATAGTCCATATTGGGAGGCCACTTCTCGGAACCGGATTCGGGCCATGTGCGGAAGTTGAAGAGCATGTTCCCTTTATCCAACTCGTGATAGGGTTTGGTATGTGGTCCGAAAGCTGACCAAATGGAGATGATAATGTGGGCATTCATTCCGTGTATGTCTTCCATCATTTTTTTGGGGTCGGAGAATTCTTCGTTCAAAAAATCCATTGCGTTCCACAGGTAGTTGCTTCCCCAGTATCTCCAATCCTGGATAATTCCATCGAGGGGCACACCCAGTTCGCGGTATTTTTGCACTACGCCAACAATCTCTTTTTGGCTTTTGTAGCGTTCACGGCTTTGCCAGAATCCATATGTCCATAATGGAAACATGGGCACTTGTCCTGTGAGGTAGCGCATCTGGGCAACTACTCCATCGGCATTTTCGCCGTACATGAAATAGTAGTCAATGCAGTCGCCGACTTCAGAAAGGAAGGATGTCTCTTCTTGATTGTCTTTGAAGATGGTTGGCGAATAGTTGTCCCAAAAGAGACCGTAGCCTTTGACGGACTGGAAGAAGGGAATCACATCCTCAAGATTGTCTTGGATAAGGCGTTTGGTCTGGTTACGTTGCGACATTTTGCCGTTTTGCAATTGTCCCAATCCATAAATAGCTTCGTCTTTCTCTAAGGTGAACGATTGATAAACGCTGAAGGTTTTTGTGCCGGCATCGTTGAAATCATCAAAACGTGCGCCTTTATTTTGTTCCTGCAACAGCGATTTTCCATCGGAAGAGGCAAAAGTTATTTGTCCGGTCTCTTCGTTGAGATGGACTGTAAGCTGATGGCTTTTGATAGTCAATATGCCCCCTTTCGAAGAGACGGATAGTTTTACTTTTTCCGGTTGCCCGATGACCGACAAGCTTTCTTTGGTATACTTCCAGCCGTCAGGCGATTTTAAGATTCTCACTGTGACAGGAGAGAAGAAGCTAATATCTATATTTATACCTTGCACAGTGCTTTTTATGCCTTGTGAGGTGCGTTGGTAGGTTTGTGCTCTGCCTTGTTCTGCTATGAAAAATGTCAGCATCAGCAGGACAAATAGTCTTAAAAAAAATCCCTTTTTCATACAATATCAGCAGTTTAACGGTTAGTGATTTTCAGTACCAAAGAAATTGGATTGGGTGTCTTGTCTTTGGGAAGGTCAATAAGCAAGCCTTTGGAAGTTCTTCTGAACTTTGCCTTTCCACCTCCTAATAATTCTACCTTTTCGATTTCTCCTTTGCAGTAGGGACTGCCGATAGCCAGTGATTTTATCTGTATTTTTCCGTCTGAGGGCCATTTCATGATATGGGCATACAAGTATTTCCCTTTTTTCACAAACCGGATGTCGGCAGAAGTGTAGGGTGCGTTCTTGCCTTCGTTGAATCCTGCTCCGTCCAAAGGTATTGCTGTTTCTGTGGAGGGACCTTCACCATAAATACACCAGGGACGTGTGTCGAATATTCCTTCTCCGTTCACCTCCATCCAGGCGGCTATGTCTTCCAGAATTTTTTCTTCCTTGTCGTCGATGGTGCCGTTTCCTTTCATTGGTACGCTTAGTAATAGGTTGCCATTTTTACTGACGATGTCAATGAGCATGTGGATGACGGTCTCGGCTGATTTATACCAGTTGTCTTCGTAAGCAGAGCGGTTATAGTGCCAAGTACCGAGGCAACTACAGGTTTGCCACGCCTTGTCCTGGCATTCCGATGGAACCCCTTTTTCTACATCCCATACGATGGCCTCTTTATGTTTAGCTTCCAGCTTCTTTCCGAAGACTACGGCATTGAGATTGCCCTTGTGAAGCTTCATGTTTTGGTTATAGTAGTGCGACACGACTTTCAGCCCCGTATCGTTGATGGGCCAGAAGGGGAGTACGCTGTCGTCGAAATAGACCAGGTCGGGATGATACTTGTTTATCATGTCCACTGTGCGGTCGAAGAAGTTGTCGTAGTAGCTCTGTGGGGGGACAGAGGTTCCTTCGGGCCAGTCCCATGCAGCCCAAGCATGTCCGCTCAGGGCATGATTCTGTACGTATAGCTCTTGCGGGTCGTAGCCTTCCCACCATTTTCCCTTGCCGTCTTCCTTAGTCACTACGCGGGCATCGTAGGAGATTCCTGCGTATGGGCCTTTCTTGTCGGCTCCTTGTGCAGTTTCATACCATGTCCAAGCATGGGAGGAGTGGATGCTGACACCGAAGGGAAGTTTGTTTTTGCGGGCCGCTTTCTCCCATTCGCCCAGTACGTTTCGCTTGGGGCCCATGTTGACGGAGTTCCATGATTGGTATTTACTGTCCCACAAGTCCATGTTGTCGTGATGGTTGCCCATAGCAAAGAAATATCGGGCACCGGTTTTCTTGAAAAGGGCTACCAGCCTCTCCGGATTCCATTTTTCGGCTTTCCATTCGTTGATTACATCCTTGAAGCCGAATTCCGAAGGATGTCCGTAATGCTCCAAGTGCCACTTGTAGGCAGCACCGCCCTCTTCGTACATGCCACGACCGTACCAGTCGCCGGCTTCGGGTTGGCATTGCGGACCCCAGTGTGCCCATATGCCGAATTTGGCGTTGCGGAACCATTCGGGCACTTCGTATTGGGACAATGACTCCCAGGTAGGTGAGAACTTGCCCGGTTCTGCTTTCTCTTGTTGTGCCAATGCACTGCCCCCTTGCAGGATGCAGGCGGATAGGAGAATTGTTTTAAAGATGTTTCTTTTCATACCTTTATTGTTGTTTACAAAATGTTTATTCCCTTTTTGAATGCATTGATGAACGGATTATTCTGTTTTGTCCATATACTCCATGATAAACCCATACCGGTAGGAGCGATTGCCGTCAATGGTGTATGGCTTCATGGTCTGTGCGCCCCATCCGTCGTTTCCACCTACTCCGTGTATGTTGGAGTCGATATTCAGGTTGATGAAGTCGCGTTCGGGCAGTTCGTGCGCATGCTCATTCCCTTCCAGGTCTTCTTCCCCGTAGGGCCATATACGGAAACATAGGGGTTGCAAGCCTTTGACTTGTATTTTCCATCGCTCACTGTCTCCCAGCATGAACCAGCGTGTATCGCACCGGTTGGCATTGTCTTGCGGTACGATGTAGTTCGTGATAAATTCGTGTATGCCACACTCGTAGACTCCCAGGAAAGCGGCGCTCTTGCGGTCGGGATAGTTCTCGAACTTGCCGCGTCCGTACCAGGCTATCCGGTTCAGCGCCGAGGGCATTCTCATGCGCATACCGAATTTGGGCATCAGCGGAATATCTTCCTTTTCAGGCTGATAGGTTGCTTCTACTTGTATGCGGCCTTTGCCGTCCACAGTGTAGCGGAGATGGTAACCGGCTCCTATCCGGGGGAGGGAGAGACTGGCATCCACTATCACCATACCATCGTTTACGGTTGCTTGGTATGCCTTTACGATACGTTTTTGCTCTGCATTTTTCCAAGCGCTCAAACGTTCATTGTAGCCGTTGCGGACCTGAATGTCATTTGCCGGTTTCCAAAAATAGGGTTCCAAGGCACTGTGCAACAACTCTTCTCCCTTGACTCGCCAACTCACCAAAGCACCGGTACCTTTTTCTATGGTGAACAAGGCATCGGCGGCTATAATTTCCACCGCTTCGGGTGTCTCCTTAAACGTGGCCTTCCCGCCGTCATCCTTCAATTGTGGGAATTCATAGTCATGATACGTAAGTTGTTCCTTGGCAACTTTGAAGCCCTTCTCTGCCCACGTCGTGGATTCCTTCAACGTGGCATATACATTGAGGCAAAGTTCCCCACACTTATCCGGTCTTGAAGGTACCTCCAGCAGATTCCCTTCGGACAAGTGGAGGTCGCCGTTGCGTACAGCCTTTCCGTTGCATATCCACTCATAGCTGTAATCGAATTCATCCAAATCGGAAAACGCATACCCGTTGGTCAATTTGATTTGCTGTGTTCCCTTCTTTTCAAACTTGATGTATTGATATACTTTTTGTACTTCATAGTAATGGGGGTGAGGCACCCGGTCGGGAGATACCAGCCCGTTAATGCCGGTGGGACCGTCGTTGGGATAGTCCCCGAAATCTCCTCCATACGCCCAGAATTCATCGGGCAGTAATGGGAGTGACGAGGGGCTCTCGCCGAAACTTAACGGTGCACCGTTAAGCTTTTTAGGAATGCCTTGGTCTACCCAGCACCAAATGGCAGCTCCGATAATACTTTCGTCCTTTTCAATCACATCCCAATACTCCTTGAGGTTGCCGATGGAATTTCCCATGGCGTAGGCATACTCTCTCATGAATACGGGGCGGTCGGTTATTTTCTCGCCAAGTTCCTTCAAAGCGTTGGGATGCAGATAAGCTTCGTCATAGACATCGGATACGGTGCGGTCTGTATCGTCGTATATCGGTCTGGTGGGGTCTAAGGCACGGATTGTGTCTGCCATAGCTCGCAAATTGGCACCGCTTCCACCCTCGTTGCCCAATGACCAGAATAGGATGCACGGATGGTTCTTGTCCCTTTCCACCACGGCTACTGCCCGGTCCACATGGGCCAGTGTCCATTGAGGGTTGTCTCCTAATACTTTGTTCCCCAAACCGTAGGCATGACTTTCGTGGTTCGCTTCGTCCATTACGTAGATTCCATACTTGTCACATAGCTCGTACAGCAATGGCAGATGTGGATAGTGGGACGTGCGTATCATGTTGATGTTGGCTTGTTTAATCAGCCGGATATCTCTCTCCATCGTCCGGCTGTCGACAAAGAATCCCATACGGGGATGGAAGTCGTGACGGTTCACTCCTTTCAGCTTGACGGCTTTCCCGTTGACTTTGAAGACGTCTCCCGCGATTTCTATTTTCCGTATGCCCCAATGGTATTCGAATGATTCCAAAAGTTCATTCTTCCTGCGAAGCTTGATGTGGATGTCATATAGATGCGGTTTCTCGGCAGACCATAGTTGAGGCTCCCGGAGCATTTCGGACAGCGTGACGCTCGTTTCAGAAAAGGCCTGAATAGTACCTACGGGAGTCACCATTTTTTTGTCGAGTTTATTTCCTCTGTTGTCTTTCCCCACCAGGTTTATTTCTACGGTCAGGTCTTTTACTTTGCGGTCGGTCTGATTTCTTATCCAAATTTCGGTTCCGAATGTAGCTGAACGCATGTCGTCCGACAAGTCGCTGCTGAACCTATAGTCCCGGATATTTGTCCGGGGGCGTATCCATAGCTCTACCGGTCTGAGTATTCCACTAAGCCGCCACATGTCCTGGTCTTCCAGATAACTGCCGTCCGACCACCGATACACTTCCACTGCCAGACGATTGGTTCCATTCTTCACAAATCCGGTTATGTCAAACTCGGCAGGTGACATCGAATTCTGGCTGTAGCCTACCTGCTGTCCGTTTACCCAGACATACATGGCCGATTTTACTCCTTCAAAGTGAAGGTATAGGCACTTGTCTTTCATATCGGGCGTCACCTCGAACGTGGTGACATAAGAGCCTGTCGGATTTCTGTGCCCGTAACTGTAATATTCGGCGGGAGGTTCGCTTGTTACTCTGGGTGCATCCTTCTGGAAAGGATAGTTTACGTTGGAATAGATAGGTTTGCCATAACCTTGCAATTGCCATGCTCCCGGCACTGTGATGGTATCCCATGTGTCGGTATTGAAATCATTCTTGTAGAAGTCGGCCGGGCGCTTTCCCGGGTCGGCAGACCATTGGAATCGCCACTTGCCGTTCAGGGATATGATTTCTTTGCAATCGGCTTTTTGCGAAGGCAATGTCAGTGTGGCATGATACGGCTCTTTGTTGATGCCGACTACAATAGGATTCTCCCAGTCCGGAACTTCTTGGGCGCCGGCATATAGGGCACTTAGCAATAGAAAGGCAAATATCTTTTTTCTCATTTTTTCTCATGTTTTCTGATGGTCAATAAACTTCCATGATGAGAATTCCCCAGGGGGGCAATGTTACATGGTCTCCTTCTTTTACAGTCTTGCCGGAAATCAGCTCTTTGGACGTCGGATAGTTATGAGTGATTTCTTTGCTCTCGCTGCTGTAATTGAAGAAGTAACGGATGGCTTTTCCGGCTTTGTTTATTCCCGAACGCTGTATGATGGGGAACACGTCGCTCTCTGAAGAGATGATACCGGCATGGATGGCTGCCTTTCGCACGATGGCATTCAGCAATTCCTGCGAAGGGTAGGCTCCTATGTAGGTCAGTTTGCCTTTGCCATACTTGTTTTCGGTGACAACGGGCCATTTGCCGAAGAATGGATGCTCTGCATAAGCCAACGGGGTGGCTGTCTCGGGAATCAGGAATTCATACCAGTCGCTTATCTGGTTCTTTCCCTCTAATTGAAAGGGGTTATCCTTTAATGATAAGTCACCGATAGTGGAGAATTCTTGGTAATGGAAGCCGCAGGCTTTGCGTAGCGGCCCGGGAGCCAAGGTGGCCCGAACTGCGGAGTGCTCATTGCAGTAACCGCTTTGTGCATCATTACCACGTGTCCGCCGGACTGTACGAATTCATCAATGGCTAATAGTAATTGGTCGGTAGCCACATACAAAGGGGGAATGACAAGCATGTCATATCCGCTGAAATCGGTTGTCTTGTCACAAGGGATGATGTCCGTTTCTATGTTTTGGAAATAGAGGGCTTTATGCACCATATCAATGGGATAATTGCTCTTGTAAGTGTAGGGCATGAAGCCGAGAGCATGATAAGAATCATGACTGTAGAGGATAGCTGCTCGGTTTTTCTTTTTCAAGTTCACGATGTGGCTGCCTATTCTTTCCAACTCTTTGGCGGTGGTGGTGAATTCCTTGTATATGCGGTTGGGTTGGATGTCATGGCCCAGCACGCCGCGCCAGTATGTCTCCTGCCCATAGTGCAGGGTAGACCAGTGCCAGTATTCCACCATATTGGCTCCGGAAGCATAATGTGCGTACACATTCTGCCGCAACTGGTTGTCGTATGGAGGAAACTGGGTGCGGGCATCCCAGCCGATGCCTTGTGCGTTGGTTTCCATGACGATGTAATTGTTGTCGGCTACGGTGCGCACGAAGTCACCGGCATAAGCGATGCGCTGGCCGTCTTGTTTATCCTGTACATCGTGATAGACATTGATGGCAGGATATTGCATTTGCCTGAAACTTTCCACTTGGTCTATATTATGGAAGTCGGGCATAAAGCAGTGAGTAACAAATTGGTCTTTACGCTTGTATTCATTTACAAGGTCGCACTGCCAATTCAGGAAATCGGCCACTTCCTTCCGGTTATAGCGCTCCCATTCATTCTTGTACGAAGGGCTTGTCACTCCATCGCGCGGATAGAACTCTTCCCAGGTGTTGATGTTCATTCCCCAGTAGTTCATTCCCCATTCCTTGGCAAGCAGGTTCAGGTCATTGTTGAATTTCTGTTTGATGTAGTTCCTGAATCCGAAGAAATAGTCTCTGTTGTTTACTCCGCGCGCTTCTGTTTCGTTGTCCACTTGATACCCGATGACTGCCGGATGCTGTGCATATCTTTCCAGCATCTTGCGGATAATCCGTTCGCAATAGAATTGGTAGGTCGGGTTTGTAAAATCCATGTTCTGTCTGATTCCATAATAGGCTTTGTTCCCTTTAGCGTGTTCTGCCAGCACTTCCGGGTGTTTGTATGCCAGCCATGCAGGAATGGAATAGGTGGGAGTTCCCAAGATGACTTTGATTCCTGCTGCATGCATCTTGTCCAGAATGCGGTCCATCCATTCAAATTCAAAGGTTCCGTCTTGCGGCTCAAATACTCCCCAGGCAGATTCTCCAACGCGCACTACTGTCAGGCCGGCTCTTTTCATCAGCCGGATATCTTCATCCAGTCGCTCATAGGGCATATACTCATGATAATAGGCTGCGCCATAAAGCACGTTGTCGAATGAATACTGCGCTTTTATTTGTAGAGCGCTTAAAAACAACACTAATAGAATAAAGTAATTTTTGTTTTTCATAATCTTACCAGTCCGATACAATGTTTTTATTTCATCATAGGTTTTATGCTGATGGTTCTCCGATATTCCTGCGGCATCGCTTTGTAAGCACCGAATACACCGCGGGCTGTACAACCGACCCCGGTAGTGGCATAATCGAGATTCAGGGTCATGCCTTTCTGCTTCTGCAATTGGTAGGTATACATCGCTTTCGTCAGGTTATCCGTGCTGTACGGATAAATGTTGAAGTTAAACCATTCGTTCATCTTGAATTGAAGGCCGATGCCTTTGTCCGTAGTCAGTTGCAACCAGCGTACATCTGTCCGCAATCCGTAATCTTGTGGCATTAGATAGGGCTCGTACATAGCTTGTACGGTAGAGGCATATATCCCCGTCGGATAGCCGGTTTTCCGGTCCGGATAGTTCTCTTGCGGTCCTCGGCCGTACCATTTCACTTGGTCGAGCGCATCGCTTACGGTCAGCGTAAGTCCTATACGAGGAAACCAAAGCGGCATTTTCCCTTCAGGCTTCAATACATGGCGTATCTCTATCGTCCCTTCACTATTGATAATATACTCATAGTGGTTGATGATGCCGTTGTTCTGTACTCCTTCGATGTAGAGGTCTTTTTTCTCTTTTTCTCCTTTGCCCATCAATTCCGCATCAATGATGTGTATATGTACGCCTTCGGTGGTTTCGGACACCGAAAAAGAGAGGGGCTGATGTGTCAGGCGGTCAATCCCTGCAGAATACATTTCTGTGGCTACCGTGTATCCGTAACCTTCTTTCCAGTTGGAGGAGCGGGCACTGGAAGCATTCCAGTTGTCCAGCTCATTGGCCAGCGGGGCACGCCAAAGATTCAGCCGGAGCGGTGACTCCAGCAGTTCCATATCTTGAACAACCATCGACGTCAGTTGTCCGTCAGTACGGTTGAAAACATATTTGAAGCCCTCTCCGGAGACAATCAATTCTTTCTCCGAAAGTGAATAGGAAGGTATGCCTTGAACCTTTTCTTCCGAAGAGCATGGCAGGCTCCAAGGCAGTTCAAGTTCTTCCCATGCCACCTCATGTCCGGCTTTTGCCCACAATTCATCTTTTTTCAGGACGGCATGAAGCATCAGGCGGTATTCTTTGCCGGGAATCAGGGCAGGCTTCTTATAAGGTATGTGCACCAGTTCACGACTAAGCGGTGCTGTTGAGAGTGCCAAGTCGCCCGATTGAATAACCTTGTCATCTTCTTTCAATTCCCATCGTATGGCATATCGGGAAGCATTCGTATAGTGATTGCGATTCCATAACTCAACGACTCCCTCTGTCACATCCGACATGGAAAAAGAAAGAGGCTGTCCGGTTTTCTTCATTTGCCACATTTCGGGCTGTACGCTACGGTCGGGCCAGATGCTGCCGTACGTACGTGCACCAATGCCGTAACTGTAGAATGTACCATTTTCCGTCTCTTGCTCAAAGTTCAGCCAAAGGGCGGCTTCTTCCGGGTGAAAAGAAGAAGTCAGTGCCTTGGCGAAAATGCCGACTTCGTCCATTTGGGCATCGCAGATGTAGACCGAAGTCTCTTGGCCGTGTGTTTCTGCGTTCCGACCGATGTTGACGGGGTAGGGTAAGTTCCGGATATTGCCCGATGCTTGTGTGGAGGCCTTTTCTGCTCCGTCTATATAGATGGACATTTTCTGTCCGTCGTAGACACACGTCACTTGATGCCAGTTGTATTCCCAGTCAGTAGGCAAGGAGGCGCATACGGAATGCTTTTTATCAGTATAGATATAAAATTCCAGTTTGTCTTTACCGCGTTGTTGCAGCCCGAACTGATAATTGCCTTTTGTGATGAATGAGCCGCAACTGCTTACCAGTTTCCGGGGGTAGATTCTGCAAGTGAGTGTCAGTTCATTATTGTTCATCTCTACATTGTCTGCACGATAGACCTCTACCCATTGGTCGTGACCGTTCAAGTCCAGCACCGTGTTCTTTCCTTCCTTCACCAAGCGGGCATTTCCCATCAGATGGGCGGGAGTATGGAAGGGGAAAGGTCGTCCACTTGCCTTATCCGTTCGGTCAGTCCCGGACTGACAAAATCCCAGATGGCCCCTCCCATCAGGCGGGGGTGCCGGTAGATGGCTTCCCAATAATCGTCCAGGGCACCGCCGGCATTGCCTGCAACCGATAAGTATTCATCCATAAACGATGGTCGGGAATCCTCTCCCATTCCTATGCCTACTTGCATTTCCAGTTCCATAGGAGTAGGGTAACGGGGTCCGATAATATCTTCTGCCGGATGGGAGAATGCATTTCCGCCATACATCCAGAAGCGGGTGGGGTCTAGTGATTTCCCTTCTTCAATGGTGTGGGTAATGTTGATACCTTCACCGCTTTCGTTTCCTGCGCTCCAGAACAAGACGCAGGGATGGTTTCTGTCCCGTAACACCATTCTGCGGCATCGCTCGCGATACATCTCTTCGTATTCCGGGAGGTTTGAAATCCATTCCGAGGCATGGGCTTCGTCGCCCACCTCGTCTATGATATAAAGCCCGTATTCATTGGCCAGTTCCAAATACTTATTCACCGGAGGATAGTGGGAGGTGCGTACGGCATTGAAATTAAACTGTTTCAGCAATTCAAAATCCTTGCGTATGGTGGCTTCGTCCATGATATGTCCCTCTTCGGGATGCTGCATGTGCGAATTTTGTGCATTGACTTTCAGTGGGATACCGTTAAGATAAAAAACACCGTCTTTGATTTCTGTCTTTTTGAATCCGATGACCGTTTCTATCTTGTCTTTCAGCAGACCGGTCGGATTGGATAATTCCAGACCGAGCGTATAAAGCTCGGGTGTCTCGGCTGTCCATTTCTGGGGTTCTTGTACTAAGGTATGCAACTGTATTGTCTTTTCCGCAGCGTCCATTTCAAATGGAGTTGCGGAAAAGTTACAGATAATCTTGCCGTTTTTATCCTTTAAGTAAGCTTTCAATCCATAATTCTCGCTTGGCTTCTTTTGGTAGTCCTTGATTTTTACCTGAATACTTAACTGCGAATCGGTATACGTATTATCAAACTCTGTGATTACTTGCCAGTCGAATATCCTGACAGCAGGTGTGGCGTACAACCATACGTCGTCAAAGATTCCGGCCAGTCGCCAATAATCTTGTCCTTCCAGGTAATAGCCGTCCGAATACTTTAGTACACAGACAGCCAGCGTGTTTTCGCCCGGCTTCAAATAAGGAGTGATGTTGTATTCGGCAGGTTCTTGTGCTCCTTCATTGTAGCCCACTTCATGACCGTTGACCCATACAAAAGAAGCGGATGCCACTTTCTCGAACCTTAAAAATATCTGGTCTTTTGCTGCCCAACTTGCAGGTACCTTGAATGTTCGCCGGTATAGTCCGGTAGGGTTATACTCTTTGGGAGCATGTGGTGGATTCACCCCGAAGGGAGCAGATACATTTCTGAACAGCTTGTCACCATAACCTTGCATTTCCCAGTTTGAGGGAACTTTGATGTCGCCCCATTGCTTATCCGGGAATTCGGGGTTAAAAAAGTGTGCAGGTATCCCTTCCGGTGTATCGCACCAGAAAAACTTCCATGTCCCATTCAGTAGCATGCTCTTTTCGGGCATATGCCAAGCGTGTCCTTCCTCTTGTCCTTTTTCAAATACAGAAGGGTTGTCTATATACCAGAGCATATCCTTAAGGAAGGATTTGTCTTGTGCATAGGATTGCAGGCACAAGGCTACTGAACACAATGGCAGAAACAGTTTTCTCAGATTCATTTTTTTGTAATTCGTGCTGTCCATCCACCGCCGGGTGCCAGTTGTACATTGAGTTTGTCTTTGGCAGTGACGATGCGTACTTCTTTTTTATAGTCGGTAGCTTCACGGTCGGCATTGATGCCGTCGGCAAAGATTTCGGCTTCGTAGTTGCCTTCGCTGAGGAAGGAGAGGTCGATGGTGCAGCTACGCGGAGTCCAGTTGGTCATGCTGCCTACAAACCAAGTGTTTCCTTTGCGGCGTGCTATCGTGATGTATTCGGCTATTTTACCATCAAGAGCAATGGTTTCGTCAAAGGTAGTGGGAACCTTGGCGATGAAGTCGGTGCATTCCTGTTCCTTCATGTATTTGCTGGGACTGTCGGCAAGCATCTGCAAGGGTGCTTCGAAGACGGTGTACATAGCCATCTGGTGTACACGTGTACCTTGACTCATGGGGTGGTCGTTGACGGAGCGGAACAGGGAACGGGTGGCATTTACCATAGCTCCCGGCGTATAGTCCATCGGACCGGCGAGTTGGCGCAGATAGGGGGCGGTAACGTCGTAGCGCGGGAAGTCATGCAAGGGTGCACCGTTCACGATGGGCTCCCACTTGCTGTTTTCCAGTCCTTTCACACCTTCAAAGTTGAGGATGTTGGGATAGGCGCGCTGGATGCCGAAGGGTTTCAGTCCGTGTAGGTCAAGCAACATGTGATGCTTGGCGGCACATGCTGCGAGTTGTTCGGTAGAAGAGATGGCGAGTTGGTCGTCGCGGTCGAAGAAGTCAATTTTGAAACCTTTGATTCCCATTTGTGCGTAGTGGCTGAAACTTGTTCCACGGCAGGGGAGATGTCGCCTCCTCCCGTAAGATTGCGCCAGCTTGCCCAGAGGATGATGCCTATGCCCTTTTGGTTGCCGTATGCCACCAGTTCTTCGAGATTGATTTCGGGACTGATGTCTTCCATTAATGATTCCTTTCCGCTCCAACCTTCGTCGATGATGATATACTCCAGCTGGTTTTCGGCGGCAAAGTCGATGTATTTCTTATAGGTGGGCGTATTCATGCCTGCCTTGAAGTCCACGCCGGTCAGGTTACAAGTATTCCACCAGTCCCATGCCACTTTTCCGGGTTTAATCCAGGATGTGTCAGCGATGCGGCATTCGGGTGCGAGGCGTTGCATCATGTCGTTGTTGGCGAGTTGTGTGTCGTGGGTAACAACAAGCACGGCACGCCAAGGATAGGTCTGTTTCCCTGTGGGACGCCCGTTGGGGCAGAAGTAGGGGGCATTGTTGGGCTTGCTGATAACGTCGGCACGTTTGGTAGGGACGAGGTTCAAGCGGTCATAGCCTCCGATGACTGTTTCCAGTGGATAGGGGGCGAATTCTGCCTTCACTCCGTGGGGCATCTGTGGGTTGGCAGTGAGGAACATGCCGGGATAGTTGGACAATCCGGCTTCCATAATGACGGCTTTCTTTCCGTTCTCCAGTTCTACCATCAGCGGAGTAATGGCAAGCGAGTCTTTGTACATGCGAGAGAGGGGGGCCTCATCGTAGTAGGACTCGAAGGAGTAGCAGTAACGCTCGCCGGCGCGATTGTCGTTAATATAGGGCACGAAAGCGTGGTAATCGCGGTCGAAGTTGAACTCGGCAATCTCGTCCTTCACGCAGAAAGGTTTGCGCAGTTCGGAAACAAAACGATAGGCGGCTCCGTCGTCGTAGGCGCGGAACTGTATGCTATAGCCGTTACGGCATTTCAGCGGAGTTGGTTATAAGTGTCCTTCACACTCGCCTTTTTGTAGAAAGGAGTGGGGAAGGAAGTGTCGACGGAAGTGCGGGTAGCTTTGGTCACCTTCACATCTTTGCCGAAGGTGAAAGCAATGGGCTTTCCCTCAGATTCAGTGCATTGCATGGCAATGTCTGAAGGCAAAAGAACGGTGGTACCGTCGTGGGCAATCGCCCAGTTGAGGGCTTGTCCGGCTTCGATGTTGACAATTAGTTTTCCGTCCGGTGAATTCAGTTGATATTGCTGTGCTTGTGCCGTCAATGCACAAGAAAGCAATAGGCTGGCGAAACAAGTGCTGATTCTGTTCATTTTTATTTGATTATTGATTATGAATATTTGTTTAATTCCGTGGATATTTAACCGGAATAGCCATCATTTCTTCTAAGAAGAGAGGGTCGTCGAACTGGCAAGTCTGTCGGTTGTATTGTCCCCCCGGAGTGTCCCATAGCATTGGGCACATGCCGCGCGAGTAGATGGCTTCGGTTACGGAAACACAGAAGAGTCTTATCACTTCCTTTGTTCTGTTTCTGGAGTCGGCGCAATATTCGCCTATGATGACGGGGATTCCTTTGTCTACGCAATTCTTCTTCAGTAGGTCCATATTGTCGTTCAGTTCCTTGAAGTCAGCTTCCGTTCCCCAGCTTTCCCGGCCTACACCCCAATCGACAACCTCGCCTCCACCCAGTATGGCAAAGTTTGCGGGAGTATAGTAATGCACTGTAAGAGCAAGTCGGTTTGCGGGATCATTCGGCATCTTGAACAAGGGGTCGTAAGCATACTCCAAGTTGGTGTTGTAGATTTCCACCAACAGATGACGTTTGGCGTTGTTGCCGCCACTGTTTCTTACTATGTCGACAAAGAGCTGGTTGAGGTCGTTCACGTATCCCAGTGCCTTTGCCTTGTCGGCTTCACTACCGCCCCACGGAGTCCAAATCTCATCGTATCCGATTTCATTCATTGGCTCGAACAGTAAGTGGTCACCGTACTTTTCGAAGCGTTCACATATCTGTTTCCAGATGGAAGTGAATTTTTCTTTTGCTTTGCTGTCGGTGGGTACTTGTTTAATCCATTCGTTTTCGTGGTGGATATTGATGATAGCCACCATGCCACAGTCGAGGGTCCAGTTTAGGATTTTCTCTACGCGGTCCATCAGGTCAGGATGCACTTTGAAGTCGTCGGACAGCAGATTGCCCCAGCTGACCGGTATGCGCAGAGATGAGTAGCCCGCTTTGGCATATCCTTCAATGATTTCTTGTGTGATAATAGGGCTTCCCCATGCTTGTTCGTAATTGAGAATGTTGCTTGGGTCTATCCAGTCGCCCACGGCATCCAGCGTGTTGCCTAGGTTGATGCCCAGTCCCATTTCGTTAATCAGTTGGTGGGTTGTGAGATTCTCGCGTACAGTGTATTTTTCCGGTTCATCGCTTTGGATATAGGCCGCCTGCTCCACGTTGATTTCTTGTATATGCTCCTTTACGCTGACGGTGATGATGGCGTTGCGCACGTCGGGCGTAGTGTTGGGTTCTACGGTTATGTTATAGATTGCCTGTACGGGAGTGCTGCTTTCCGAGGTTACTTTGCACCATGCTTCCGAACTTTGGAAAGTGGCTGGTTCATTGGGGGTGATACCGAATTTCTTGCTACCACCCGTTTGTTCAAAAGGAAAGAAGTAGGCTCTACGATGATTTTCAGCTCCTTTTTATCGTCAGAGCAAGCTGTCATCAGAAATAGAACCAGGCTGGTTAATAAGGTTTTCTTGAAGATTTGTGTCATGGTATCGGTAAAATTTCGTTTTAATAATTTCGGTGTATTTATTTTTAGACGCTGATTCAATTGAATCAGCGTCTAAGAGTTTAAAAGAAGGTGTCACTTTGTGTAATCCTGTGCCAGAATTTAATTCAAATTATTGTATCTTGACAACTCGGAAATTATCAAAATACATTTCGATGTTGTATGGACCGTTTTCGCTGGGATTTGTCATCTGGAGTGCCAACTCGTCACCGTCACGTTTTTGGAACTCGCCCCAAGTGGTTTCGTCTACCAGTTCGGAGAGCGGAATGCTGCACTGCATCCATTGGCCTACTTCGGTTTTTCCGGTGAAGTCGCTCACCGGACGATAGTTCGTGTAGTTGTGAGCCTCATTCCCTTTGAGGTAGATGCGGAATACAGGACCTTCGCCATATTCCACTGCCACGAAGCATTCGAACTGCAAAGCCAGTTCGGAAGTCGGTGTATCGGTAGGCAGGAAGGCTGTGTCAATGCCCCATACGGCACCGTTCTGCAATTGGCCCCACCAGTAATTCCATGCTGAAAGTTCCCCTGATATGCTGTAGCATTTACCATCCGAGAAGAAAGAGCTGCTGTACCGTCGGCAGTGACGGGTACAGCTTGCCCGCCCCAGGAGAACCAACCGATGTTGTCATAGTTCAATACTATATTCTCCAAAGGATAGAAGCCCGGAACTTCGGCAGTACCGCCCATTGTGGTAATGGCGAGTGAGCAAGTGCCTTGCGGTGCACGCGGCATGGTAAAGGTAAGCATATCGTTAGCTTCGCTTACGGTAACAGTAGAGAGATCTACCGAGCGATTGCCCATTGTGATGGAGGCGATATCCATAAAATTCTGTCCCAGTACGGTAACTGTGGTACCCGTGATAGGCATCATGGAGCTTACCTTGCTGATACTTGGTGGGAGGGCTGTGCGACGGAAGGGAGTAAATGCGGATGCGGTATAGCACTCCACTACCAGACTGCCTTCATCAATCAGGCCTGCGGGAGCATTGAATGATATTTCGTCAAAGTTCTTGTTTACCGTGTAGTCCGTTACTTCTACCGAAACAGGTGCATTGGTGATGTCGTCCACGGCAGTGGTGAAATAAACGCGCTGAATTTCGTAGAAGTTACCGCCCACGATGCGCAGAGGCGTGCCCGTCTCCACGGGGAAGGTTGTGGCTACACGGGTGATGTAGGGTGCGGGCGAGAGTACATGCATGGAGTACGTGGCAATGCCGTGCGAGGTCTCGATACGCAGTTCGCCTTTCAGTTCGGGGTTGGCACCCGTCAGTTGCAATTCGCCGGGGATAGTGAGGATGAGACTGGTGGAAGTGCCGTAGTTGCTATTGAACGAAACTTCTTGTTCGTTGATGAACACTTTCCGCACATCATTCAGATTTTCGCCGATGACTACAATCATGGTGCCCGGATTTACATCGGTGAACGTACTGTCGGCCTTCTCTGGGTCGACAAGACGGATGTGGTGGATTACGGGAACACCGCCGCCCTCGTCATCGTTGCAGGCGGTGAAAAGGTTGCATGCCAACAGGATGGTGAGCAACACAAAAGGAAAATGTATATATTTCATATTAAAGTCGTTATTTGAGATAATGAATGTATAACTTGGTTTATTCACTGAATTCGTATGCTACCGGTTCTTCGTTCAGTAGCGGATTCTGGATGACATCGCTTTCCGGATAAGGCATCAGGATGTTGCCGTGGTGGATTTCGATGTTCTCGCCCGGTTCCTGCCAATTTTCTATGCCTTCGAGGAAAGTGTCGCCTTCTTTCTTGCCGAAGTGGAGGTAACCGTCTTCGTCTTTCACGATGAGGTCTACTGTGTAGCCGCGGTGTTGGTTCTGGAAGTAATTCAGCATGTAGTCGGGTTTCCAGTGATACCACGATACCATGTCATACCAGTTACAATACTCCATCGAGAACTCTACGCGGCGTTCGCGAATGATGTCTTCGAAGGTTACGCGTTCCTTGCGGGGGATACGTGCACGGTCGCGCACCTGGTTCAATGCTTCCAGGCCGGGACCACCGGTCAGTTCTTCGCTGTTGCCCAGACAAGCTTCGGCATAGGTCAGGTAAACATCGGCAAGGCGTAGGATGTAGGTGTTGAGCGGAGAGTTCATGGACTGGATATAACCGTCGTTGTCGTCGTCCGGACCGCCCGGTACACCTTTTTTAATGCAAGAGGTGGCGCCGTCGTAAGTATAACCACCGTCGGCAATGCAGATGTATGAATAGTATGTACCCGGTGTGCAGAAGGTGGCGTTGCGGCGGATAGTGTCGCCCAACTCATATTGCTGGAGCATATCTATACTTGCCTGATAGCTGCTCCATACGTTTACACCGCCGGTCATCTTGCTGTTGCCGGCGAGGTCGGCAAGCAGAGTGTTGCATACGCCCCAATCACCCAGTGGCACCCACTGCATGGCAATGAGCGATTCGGGATTGTTGTTGTGCTTATACTTGAAGAGGTCTTCATAGTTTTCGTAAAGGCTGATGCCGCTGTTGTTTATCACGTCGGCGGCCAGTTCCTTGGCTTTCTCCAGGTCGGCGTTGTCGCGTGTGCCTCCTTTCCAGCCTGAGCGGGCGAGGTAGACTTTGGCAAGCATGCCTTTTGCACCCCATGCGTTGACACGTCCTTTGGCGGTTGCCACTTCAGGAAGATTCTCGACTGCATAAGTGAGGTCACGAATAACGAGTTCCAGCACATCTTCTTCGCGGTGGAGCGGTTGCATGGGATTGGCAACCACTTTGTCGTTGTCTTCGATGATGATAACCGGTCCCCAGAGGCGAACCATGTAGAAGTAGGCACAAGCACGCATCAGGCGGGCTTCGGCAATGGCTGTGCGCTTGGCACGTTCGCTTACGCTGTTGCTACATTTGGTCTGCACATCACTGATAACTGCATTGGCCATTGTAATGACCGAGTAGAAACCTGTCCATGCATTGGCAAGGTTTTCGCTCAGGGCTGTCACCTTGAAGTTGGTGAACTCGGGAGCTCCCCAGCGACTGAAGTTATCGTTGGCACGGTTACTGCCCAGCGGCACGATGGCGCGGGAGTTGAGGTCGAACCATGCACGGTTGTAAAGCGGTGCAGTGGCTTGTTCGAGTGCATCGTCGGAAGTGTAGTATGTCACATCTACGTAGTTTCCTTCGGGAGCACGTTCCAAAAATGAGTCGCTGCATGCCGTAAGCAGAAGGAGCGATGATATAAGGGTTAGAAATCTGTGTTTCATAACTATATTGAGATTTTAAATGATAAATGATTTGTCTAGCTCATTAGAAATTGAAGTTAAGGCCAAATGTATAGATACGTTGCGAAGGATAGCGCGCATCGTCCACACCACGTAGCAATACATTGTAGTTCAAAGCGCCTATTTCGGGATCGTAGCCTTTGTAGCCTGTGATGGTACAGAGGTTCTGGATGTTGACGTAGAGGCGCAGATGGTCTATCTGCAAACGGCGCAACCATTTCTGTGGGAAGGTGTACCCCAGCGAGATGTTTTTTATGCGGAGGTAGGAAGCGTCTTCAACAAAGCGGTCGGAGATACGGTTGTTGTCGTTGGCGCTACTGGTAGTGATGCGTTGTACTTTGGCTGCATCGGCGTTGGCCACGTAAACATTGGAAAGTACCTCGTCGCCCACTTCGGGGTCGTGCATGGCGATTTGGGCAATGCCGGTAGCTTCTTTCAGCAGGTTGCTGTTAGCATGGGATCGGTGAAGGTGCGGCGAATCAGGTTGATAGCCTTGTTGCCCACCGAGCCGTTCAGGAAGATGTTGAGGTCAAATCCTTTATAAGAAAGGTAGTTGTTGAAGCCGAACGTGAATTTGGGTGCCGGATTGCCGAGGAACGTGCGGTCTTTCTCATCAATTACACCGTTGTTGTCGCGGTCTTCATAGATGTAGTCACCTACCCAGATGCCCGATTTGCCGATGGTCTGGTCTTCGGGATGGCTACTTGGATGCGGTTGCCCGTTTCGTCGAGCAGGAAGTTGCCGTCGGCACCTTTCTTGTAGAAATCTCCTTCTTCCTTGAACATACCGATTACTTTATAGCCGTAGAACTGCCCGACCGGTTCGCCCACCATGGTGTAGGTCAGTGTTTCCGAACCGTTGATTCCCGAAATAGCGGATGATTCGGAGTAGAGCTTCGTCACTTCGTTGTGGTTGATGGAGAAGGTGAGTCCTGAGGTCCAGGTGAAATCACGTGTCTGGATGTTGTGCGTGTTCAGGGTAAATTCTACACCTTTGTTGGTCATGGCACCGGCATTGACCCACGGTGCACGAATCAGACCGCTTACGTAGGTAGGAAGAGAAGCTTGCATCAGCAGATTGTCCGTTTTCTTGTAATAAGCATCGGCGATGAACTCTATGCGGTTGTTGAAGAGGGCGAGGTCGAGTCCTACATTGAAGGAGTTTGTTTCTTCCCACTTCAGTTCACGATTAGGATAGTTGCCTGCATAGAACCCAGTACCCCAGATGGAGGCTGCCGAAGCCATGGGGACGCCGTAGGCATAGGAACCCGCCCATTGGTTACCTACTACACCCCAACCCAGGCGGAGTTTCAGTGAGTTGATGGCTTCCACATCTTTGAGGAAAGCTTCGTTGTTGACTTTCCAAGCCAATGCTACCGAAGGGAACCAACCCCAACGACTTTCTTTGGCAAACGAAGACGAACCGTCGGCACGGAGCGTAGCGGTC
>ERZ860023.537-NODE-537-length-21999-cov-1.741980_pt1 | contig 21999 bp, 30 predicted proteins | sample MGYA00509983_ERZ860023 | MGnify/ENA primary metagenome ERZ860023 (study PRJEB30046, sample SAMN00715180) | human gut metagenome | study: EMG produced TPA metagenomics assembly of the A metagenome-wide association study of gut microbiota in type 2...
TTTGAAGAGCTTGATATGCAGATCGTATTTTCAGAGGAAAGCTCAAGAGATACCTATTATAAAGGACAGCATACAATACCGTCAGATACGGTCTGCTATCCGGCAAAGCTTGTTCACGGTCATATTGAAAGCCTCCTTGAGAAAAATGTCGATTTTATATTTTATCCCTGTATGAGCTATAATCTTGACGAGGGAGAAAGCGATAACCATTTCAATTGTCCTGTGGTCGCTTATTATCCGGAGCTTTTAAAGGCAAATAATCAGCGTCTGAACGACGGTAACTTTATTCATCCATATCTTGATCTAAACCGTGAAAAAAATGTTGTATCTGTTATGACAGACGTTCTTACCGGATACGGCGTTAAAAAATCTCAGGTAAAAATTGCGGTTAAGAAAGCCTTCAGCGCTCTTTCCGATTACAGAAATGAAATTTTCAACAAAGGAAACCGGATTATAAACAGGGCGCGGGAAAACGGTCAGAAGATAATTGTTCTTGCCGGACGTCCTTATCATATAGATAAGGAAATAAATCATGGAATACACAAGCTTATAACGAGTCTTGGCATGGCAGTAGTTTCGGAGGACGCGGTATTTCAGTACGGTCATTATCCCGATCCTCATGTTTTGAATCAGTGGAGCTATCATGCAAGATTATACAGAGCGGCACAGTATGTTACCAACAGCCGGATATGCAGCTTGTACAGCTTGTTTCATTCGGGTGCGGTATTGACGCTATAACAACTGACGAGGTCAGGGAAATTCTTGAATCTAAGGGTAAGCTATATACCCAGCTTAAAATAGATGAGATTAATAATCTGGGAGCTGCGAAAATAAGATTGAGAAGTCTTGTTGCGGCAATGGACGAGAGATAGAGTAAGAATAAAACACAGCCTCATATACGGTTTAATATTTTACCGATAGAAATAATAGCGTCGGCTGTGAAAGAAAGGGGATTTTTATGGATTATCCTGTCTTTAAAGAAGAAATGAAAAGCAGCTATACAATTCTTATACCGGATATGCTGCCGATCCATTTCAAGCTAATCATAAATATTCTAAAAAAGTACGGATATCACGTCGAGCTTTTACAGACGTCTACCAGAGCGGTTGTTGACGAGGGATTAAAAAATGTCCATAACGACACCTGCTATCCGGCTCTTCTTGTTATCGGGCAATTTATAAACGCTTTAAAAAGCGGAAAATACGATGTTAGTAGAACGGCGCTTATGCTTACGCAGACGGGCGGCGGCGTCGTGCTTCAAATTATATACATTTGCTGCGCAAAGCTTTGAAAAAGGAATTTCCGCAGGTTCCGGTTATTTCTCTTAATTTAAGCGGACTGGAAAAGGGAAGCGGTTTATCGTTGACGCTTCCGTTATTGATTAAGGTTGTATATGCAGTTTTTTACGGCGATCTGCTAATGTCGCTGTATAACCAATGCAAGCCTTATGAAATTCACAGTGGTGAATCGGAAAGCGTCAGAGAAAAATGGCAGGAAAAGCTAACCACAATATTTGATAAAAGAAATTTATTAAATGTAAAAAATACTGCCGAATGATTCTTGAGGATTTTGATAAAATAGAGCGTACCAAAGAAAAAAAGATCAGAGTCGGAATAGTCGGGGAAATATATGTAAAATATTCTCCGCTTGCTAACAATCATCTTGAGGAATTTCTGCTTTCAGAAGGGTGCGAGCCTATAGTACCGGCGCTTATGGAATTTGTAATGTATTGTCTTGCCGGTTCTGTTGCTGACGGCAAGCTTTATCAGACTAAGAATAAAAAGACGCTTATCAGCAAAATAGGATACGACTTTATTCATATGATCCAGAAAACTATAATCAAAACGATTAACGAGCACGGCGTTTTTGAAGCGCCCCATGATTTTGAGCATATAAAAAAGCTGGCTGATAAATATATAAGTCAGGGCGTCAATATGGGGGAAGGCTGGCTTATTCCGGCAGAAATGGCTGCTCTTGCTGAAACCGGAACCGAGAATATAATCTGTGCGCAGCCGTTTGGCTGTCTGCCTAATCATATTGTTGCAAAGGGCATGTCAAGAGTTATAAAAGAGGCATATCCCGGCGCAAATATAGTAGCAATCGACTATGATCCCGGCGCTACCAAGGTAAATCAGGAAAACAGAATAAAGCTTATGCTGGCTAACGCTAAAAAGTAAATAAAAAGCTCTGATATGATTATCAGAGCTTTTTATTTATTCTGTTAATATGTTAGTCTGTTTCTTTGGAGAATATCTTTAATTTCTTCTGTATCTCCGTAGGTTCTGATAAGGTGGTAGCCGGTTTTTTCACAGACTTTATTTACGAAATCGTCGCGTTCTTTCCTTGCAGGCAAATCATGAGATCGGTCGTCAAGCTCAATTAAAAATAAAACCTCCATATTATCAGGATTTATAAGAGCAAAGTCAATATGCTTTGAACTGATTTTCGGAAAAAATCTGCCAAATTCTTTTGTTTTATCAGTATCAACTTCTATAAGATCGGCAAGCCTGACCTTAGCAATTATACCATATCCGTATTTGTCTGTAACAGGTTTCAGCTTTTTATAGAAATTCCATTCATTTTTAGTAAGCAATAGCTTTTTTCGATAAGGAAGGAAGCTTCCGGAATTTCTCTTTGAAAGGCACAGCCTATATATAAAGTATAATATAAGAATAATAACAGCAATAGCGGCAATCTGTTCAGGCTTCATTGATTGTCTCCTGTTTTTTTAACGGCTTCGTCGAGAATACGGTCTGCCGCTTCTTCCTTAGTCATAATAGGAAGCTCTTCTTCAAAGCTTTTGGTTATAAGCGTAAGGACATTTGTATCTGTACCGAATCCTGCGCCTTCAATTTTCAGATTATTTGCCGCAATCATATCGCAGCCCTTTTTATAAAGCTTTTTTCGTGAATTTTCAATAAGATTTTTGTTTCCATGGAAAATCCGCAGATAAACTGATTTTTTTTACGATTTTTACATACGGCGGAAAGTATATCGTCAGTTCTTTCCAGATTAATTGTTATAGTCTGTTCTGATTTTTTGATTTTATCTGTCTCTGCTTTTATTGGTCTGTAATCAGCAACTGCGGCAGCCATTATAATTATATCGGCGCTGCTTGAATATTTTTTACTGCATTATACATTTCAAGCGCGCTGAGTACATTAATTGTATTGACAAAAGGAGGCGGCTCAATGCTTGTTCTTCCGCTGACAAGCGTAACTTCGGCTCCGCGCAGCATTGCTCTGCATGCTGCCGCATATCCCATTTTCCCGGTAGAATGGTTTGTTATAAATCTTACCGGATCAATTGATTCCGAGGTGGCTCCCGCAGTAACAAGTACTTTTTTTCCACTGAGATCTTTTTTACATGCCGTTTCTTTCAGAATATAGGATAGCAGCGTTTTTTCAGACGGCATTTTACCCGTTCCGCTGTCGCCGCAGGCGAGCCTGCCGCTATCTGGCGGAACGACCGTCCAACCGTACTCCGCAAGCTTTTTAAGATTATTCTGTACAACCGGATTCAGATACATGTTGGTGTTCATGGCGGGAGCAACGATTTTCGGACATCTGCATGCCAGAGCGGTTGTTGTAAGCATATCGTCGGCAATACCGTATGCAAGCTTTGCAATTACGTTTGCGGTTGCAGGGGCGATTAGAAGAACGTCTGCTTTTTTGGCCGCTGATATATGTTTTACATCAAATTCAAACATTCTGTCAAACGTATCTGTCATGCATTTACTGTTTGTCAGAGTTTCAAAGGTGAGCGGAGATATAAATCTGCACGCATTTTCCGTCATCATTACGTTTGTATCCGCATTAAGCTTGACAAGCGAGCTGCACAGGCCTGCAATTTTATAGGCGGCTATTCCTCCTGTAATACCAATCAATACTGACTTTCCGTTAAGCATCTGTTTTCCTCCCGTGCTTATTAAATATTATGTTCAGCCCCTTTAGAAGAAGTTTTTTGTCGATTATAATTTCGTTTCTGCAGAAAGGAATAATTTTACCTGCGTTTCCTCCGGTGGCTATTATTTTAGGTCTATATCCAAGCTCTTCGGAGAGCCTTTCGCATATACCGTCTATACATGAGGCAGTTCCGTAAATAATTCCGCTTTCGATGGATTCGGACGTATTTTTGCCTATTATAGATTCCGGCGGCGAGCCAAGCTTAATTTGAGGAAGCAGAGCCGTATTCTTTATAAGAGTATTCAAGGCTGTCGTTACTCCAGGAAGAATCATACCCCCGATAAATTCCTTATTCTTATTGACAATTGATATTGTTGTGGCGGTTCCCATGTCAATTATTATAATCGGCGCACCATATTCGTAAACTGCTCCGACCGCGTCTGCTATGCGGTCGCTGCCAACCCTTTCAGGCTTATCAGTCTTTATTACAATGCCGGAAGCGGTAATATTACTTACTATAAGAGGCTCTATTCCAAATTCTGAAATAATTATATTTTTTATCAGACCTGTTAAAAGAGGAACGACAGAGGAAATAACCGCGCCTTCTATTTTGCTTACTTCCCAAGCTTTAATAATACGGGTTATTCTTTCTAGATAATCGACCTCAATTTCGGATATGTCAGTCATGATTTTTTCGTGCGTTAATATTTTTCCGGAATTTATAAGGCCGACAGCTACAGTCGTGTTTCCGATGTCAACGGCAAGTATCATTTGATTTCACCGTGAGTTTCGTAGCGAAATATCTTATCTATTCTGTTTTTTTCATCAGTCAGCACAACCTTAGGTCTGAATGTTTCAGCTTCCTTTTCATCCATCTGAGCGTAAGCCATTATTATAACGATATCTCCTACTGCGGCGCATCTGGCGGCGGCTCCGTTCAGACAAACTACGCCCGAATTCGGTTCTCCGCATATGACGTATGTTTCAATGCGGCTGCCGTTAGTAACGTTTACAACCTGAACCTTTTCATATTCAAGGATACCGGCGGCTTTCATTAATTCTGAATCGACGGTTATACTGCCGACGTAATTCAGATCGGCTTCCGTTACTCTTGCCCTGTGTATTTTTCCTTTAAGCATCGTCAGAGTCATATATTCAGTTCCTTTCAGCTATAAAATTGTCGATCAGCCTGGTTTTTCCGAAATAAACTGCCGCAGCTACAAGTACGCTGCCTTTTATTTCATTAACCGGCTCTATGCTGTCCGCGTCCACTGCTTTGACATAATCTATTTTAGCAAGCGGTTCCGTTTCAATTTGCGATTTTATAAACGAAATGATTTCAGAAACGTCTGTTTCGCCGTTCATTATCATGGAACGGCCTGCATTAAGCGCTTTAAATATTACTGTGGCAGCTTTTCGTTCTTCAGAATTAAGATAAGTATTTCTTGAGCTTTTAGCAAGTCCGTCCTCTTCTCTTACAATGGGACAACCTATAATTTCAATTCCAAAGCTGAGATCGCGGACCATACGTTTTATAACGGCGAGCTGCTGAGCGTCCTTCTGACCGAAATATGCCCTGTCGGGGGCGACTATGTTAAAAAGCTTGCTTACAACGGTGCAGACTCCTCTGAAATGTCCTGGGCGTCTGATTCCGCAAAGCTCATCTGTAGGACCGGTCATATCTACAAATGTAGAAAAATTGTTTTCATACATTTCAGAAACGTCCGGGGCAAAAATCAGATCTGCTCCTGATTTCCTGCATTTATCAGCGTCGCTTTCAAGATTTCTGGGATAATCCTCAAAATCCTCGTTGGGACCGAATTGTATAGGATTTACGAAAATGCTGACAACCGTTTTGTCATTTTCTAATGAACGGCTTATCAGACTCAGATGTCCTTCATGCAGATAACCCATTGTAGGAACCAGACCTATTTTATACCCCTTGCTTTTCCATTCTGATATTATTTCTCTGACTTCATTTATAGTTTTAACAATTTTCATAATATTAACATTCCTTCTCAAGCTGTTTAAAATCTATGTCGTCGGACATTTTGAAGCTGTTTTCATCAGACGGAAAAACGCCTGATTTTATATCGCTTATATATTTTTTAAAGGCGTCTTTCATAGCTTCGCCTATATTTCCGTACTTTTTTACAAACTTAGGAGTAAAATCCGAATACATTCCCAGCATGTCCTGATAGACCAATACCTGACCGTCGCAGCCGGTTCCCGCGCCTATGCCGATCGTTGGAATTTTTAGTATATCTGTAATATATTCTGCAAGCTTATCCGGCACGCATTCATAACAACTGCGCATGCACCCGCCGATTCAACAGCCCTTGCGTCGCTGATAATTTTTTTGGCCGCTTCAATGTTTTTACCCTGTACCTTGAAACCGCCGAACATATTTACCGACTGGGGGGTCATTCCTATATGTGCCACAACAGGTATGGACGCTTCCGTAATCGCCTTGATATGATCAGAAAATTCCTTCCCGCCTTCAAGCTTTACCGCGTTGGCGCGGCCTTCCTTCATTAGTCTGCCTGCATTGAAAACAGCGTCGTAAACGCTTGTCTGATACGACATAAACGGCATATCGGCAACGACTACGGCGTTTTTGACTCCTCTGCTGACGGCGGCCGTATGATGTATCATATCTTCCACTGTAACCGAAATAGTATCCTCATATCCCAGCATAACCATTCCCAGCGAATCTCCGACCAGTATCATTTCAACGCCTGCTTCGTCAATCAGCCTTGCGGTGGAATAATCATAGGCAGTCAACATAGCGATGCGGTCGTGAACTGACTTTTGCTTCATAATTGTTGCAACCGTATTTTTCATATTATTTTCCTCCGTTAATTTACTTGCCCGCGGTGGATATACGCCTTGAAAGGTCGTATTCGCATGCGGTCATATATTTTATATTATACCACTCCTGCATATAAAATACAAGAAAATTCAGGATTTCATTATATGTTAAACTAAATAGGCTTAATAGCTATTGTATGAACGAAAATCTTGTTTTCTTAAAGCTTTTATAGTATAATATAAGAAACGGAGGTAAACATGAAAATAAAGGGCGTAATATTTGATATGGACGGGCTTATGCTGGATACCGAAAAGCTGTTGACACGTTTTTGGACTGAGGCGGCTGAAAAATTCGGTTATCAAATGAAGAAAGAGCATGTTCTCGGAATACGGAGCCTGGCGGCTGTTTTTGCAGAACCGAAGCTTAAAGGAATATTCGGGGATGGGTTTGACTATAAATCCATCAGAGCGGAGCGGATTCGTCTTATGAATGATTATATAGAGAAATTCGGCGTTGAAAAGAAAAAAGGTCTTGACGAGCTTCTCAATTACCTTAAAGGTAAATATAAAATTTCGGTCGCAACGGCAACCGATTATGAAAGAACGGAAATTTATTTGAAAAAAGCCGGGGTTTGGGGATTTTTTGATAAGGTAATATGCGGTCCGATGGTGGATAACGGTAAACCGGCGCCGGATATCTATCTTAAGGCGTGCAGAGAGCTTGAATTAAAGCCGGAAGAATGCGCTGCGCTGGAGGATTCGCCTAACGGTATACTGTCTGCTTTTAGGGCAGGATGCCTTCCCATTATGATTCCGGATCTTTCCGAGCCCGATGAAAAAACAATCGAAATGCTTTATGCAAAGGCTTCTGATCTTAAAGATGTAATAGAAATATTGAAGTCTAAGGAATAAATAATTATATGAAATTCATAATAAAGGATATACAAAAAAATGTTTTTTATGCAATTTGTATTAAAAGTACTTGAAATCTATTAACGGGTATGATATAATAAGAATACAAAAATAACCGGCGAGGCCGGCTAAGGAGGAATATATCGTGAAAGTAACTATTACAGCAAGAAAAATGCAGGTTCCGCAATCGTTTCCGGATTATGCGGATAAGAAACTTGATTCAAAACTCAGTAATTTTTCGGAGAAGAGGCTGATGCAAAAATAACGATGACTGAACATAAGAACCAGATAATACTGGAGCTTACGGTTAAATATAATAATATGATATTCCGCGCGGAAAGAACGGCTGAGGATAAGAATGACGCTTTGGACAGCGCCATTGATAAAATAATACGCCAGATAAGAAAAAACAAGACAAGAATAGAAAAAAGCCTGAAGGATACAGCCTTTAAGGAATTATATGCGGATCAGGTGGACGAGCAGGTCGATTATGAAATTATAAAGCATAAAACCTTTGTAATGCGTCCCATGGACGTAGAGGAAGCCATTTTACAGATGAATATGCTTGGACATTCATTCTTTATGTTCTGCAATGCCCAGACAGGCGGGACGAACGTAGTTTATAAAAGAGCGGACGGAAATTACGCTGTTTTGGAGCCGACTACGGAATAAAGCAAACAATAAAGCCGCGAGAATCACTCGCGGCTTTATTTATCATTTATCTTTATTTTATTTTTTGTTATAATCAGGGTTATTATAAATATTATTGATATACCGAACAAGGAGCCGCAGAAATCTATCAGTATATCCAGTAGCCGACAGCTTCTTCCGGGAACAAAATATTGATGAATTTCATCGCTTACAGCATATGCCAAACAGATAAGCGATGAAAAGAGTATTCTTTTCTTTGCGTTTAATTTTTCATGAAAGCTTAAGGCGAAAAGGGCAAGCGTTCCAAGCACGGTATATACTGAAAAATGAGCAAGTTTTCTTACGGCAAACTGACATTTATCAATTAACGCCGTTTGATCTGTTTCATTAAGCAATTCAAAATCCGGATTTATTATACGAGCTAATATTGCGGCGGGAAGACTGCTTGTTTCTGATGAATTTTCTGAAGTCTGCGCAGAAAATAAAAATATCACCGCCATCCAGATAATTAACGGTATGTATGAAATTATTCTTTTGATTTTCATAATTTTATCCTTTCATAGGGTATTTTAACATTTAAAATTATTTTTGTCAATTTAAATTATTGAAATATTATGTTAAAAGTGATAGAATGTAATTATAAATAAAAGGGGAGGATTTAAAATGAAGCTTTGCGCGGGACAATGCAGATACCTGATAACTCTTTATCAGTTAAGCAGAAAACGGCGTGTTGTACGATCTGTAGATATAGCAAATACGCTTTCGGTTACCAGGCCGAGCGTAAGCCGGATGCTGAAATGCATGGTCCGGCTTGAACTGATTAATCCAGATTATTCTTCAAGTGTTCAGCTCACAGATAAAGGAAAAGAAACTGCGGAAAGACTTTCAGAAAATTACCGCGACGTTTATGCATTTTTTTTCGATATTCTTAAGCTTGACGAAAATCAGGCCAATGATCAGAGCATACAGTTTTTGGCGTCGTTTCCTGAATATACCGTTGAAAAAATGGCGGCGGTTACGAGAAATACAATTAAAAAACGTAAAATGGCTGCGGAAAAATAAATTGATAATATGATTTTTTTGCTTTATTTTTTCCAAAAGTTATGATATAATGAAAAATATATTATTTTAGGCGTTTATTGAATTTATGAACGCCGTATGCAAATTCGGCGTGCCGTCTGCCGTAATCGGCGGCGCCGCATGGCTTATGCGGTTAAATGGAGAATATTATGAGAGCGGTAATAACTGTTATCGGTAAAGACAATGTAGGCATACTTGCTAAGGTCAGCAATATATGCTCCGAATATAATGCAAATGTTATGGATGTTACACAAAGCGTTTTGCAGGAAATGTTCGCTATGATAATGATGGTAGATATTTCTAAAATGAATACGGATTTTGTTGTCCTCGGCGATAAGCTCAATGAACTGGGCGAGCAGCTTGGACTTTCCATTCATACGATGCACGAGGACATATTTAATTCTATGCATCGTATTTAATATTGATATCATTATAAGGAGATTTTCAGATGCTTAACGCTTATGATATACTTGAAACCATAAGGATGATCCAGGACGAATGCCTGGATATAAGAACCATTACAATGGGAATTTCGCTTCTTGACTGTATAGACAGCGATATTGACAGCGCTTGCGCAAAGGTGTATGAAAAAATAACGTCTAAGGCGCGCGATCTTGTAAAAACCGGAGAAAGAATTGAAAAGGAATACGGAATTCCTATAATACACAAAAGAATTTCTGTTACGCCTATCGCTATAGTTTCTGCTGCATGCAGAGAAAAAAATCCCGTAAAATTTGCTCTGACTCTTCAGAAGGCGGCCGACGAGTGCGGCGTTAATTTTATAGGCGGTTATTCCGCGCTTGTCCAGAAGGGCTTTAGCGCCGGAGATAAGGAGCTTATAAATTCAATTCCTGAGGCGCTGTCTCTTACGTCTAATATATGCTCTTCAATTAACGTAGGTTCGAGTAAATCGGGAATAAATATGGACGCCGTGGCTATGATGGGAAAAATTATTAAAAAATCGGCTGAAATAACCGCGGACAAACAATGCATAGGACCTGCAAAGCTTGTTGTATTCTGTAATGCACCGGAGGATAATCCGTTTATGGCCGAGCGTTTCACGGAACCGGTGAACCGGACTGCGTTATAAACGTGGGAGTTTCCGGCCCTGGAGTGGTTCGCTCGGCCATCACAAAATATCCCGACGCGTCAATCAACGAAATTGCCGACATAATAAAGAAAACCGCTTTCAAGATAACAAGAATGGGACAGCTTGTAGGCTCGAAAGCGTCTGAAATTCTTGGTGTTCCCTTCGGTATTGTAGACTTGTCTCTTGCTCCGACTCCTGCTGTCGGAGACAGCGTCGCTCATATTCTTGAGGAAATCGGACTGGAATCGTGCGGTACTCACGGAACGACCGCCGCTCTGGCGTTGCTTAACGACGCTGTTAAAAAGGGAGGAGTTATGGCGTCGTCAAACGTGGGAGGACTTTCCGGCGCGTTTATACCGGTGTCCGAGGACGCAGGAATGATAGACGCTGTAAACTGCGGAGCGCTGGGACTTGAAAAGCTTGAGGCAATGACGGCGGTTTGCTCGGTAGGGCTTGATATGATAGTGGTACCGGGAGATATTACTCCGGAAACCATTTCGGCAATTATTGCGGACGAGGCTGCTATCGGTATGGTGAACAATAAAACTACCGCTGTCAGACTTATCCTGCGATTGGCAGAAGCGTCGGTGAAACCCTTGAATTCGGAGGGCTGCTGGGAAGCGGTCCCGTTATGAAAGTAAATACTAAATCTCCCGCCAAGTTTATTTCAAGAGGCGGCAGAATACCCGCGCCTATGCATAGTATAAAAAACTAAAGCAGGAAGGGCTGGAAGTTTCTATGGAAAGCTTAGTAAATAGAATTATTGAAATAGACCGTATGGCAGACGGCAGAATAAACGACGCTAAAAAGCAAAGCGAAGATATTCTTAAAAGCGCTGAGGAAAAGTGCAAGAAAATCCGCGAAGATATTACAGCGGCGGCTGAAAAAAGGATTGCAGAGATTGAATCCATAAATAAATCGGATTATGAATCCAAAATATCGGTTTTAAATAAAAAAATAAATTTGGAAAAAGAAAGAATGGATAGCTTTTTCGAAAATCACCATACTGAAATTGAAAAAAGCATATTTTCTGAAATAGTAGGTGAACAAATTGAAATCCGCTGAAAACGCTACGGTTGCAAAGGCGAGGGCAATATATGGAAAAAGACTCAGGGAAAGCGATTATTTCGAGCTTGCGTCAAGAAAAAAGGTAACAGAGGCGGCTGAATATCTTAAAAAGAACACTCATTTTTCCGAGGCCTTATCATCAATAGATACCTCTGCCATTCACCGAGGCTTTCTTGAATCTATATTGCATAAGTCGTATTATGATATGTATGAGGAACTTTGCAGATTTCAGCATTTAAATGAAAAGCCGTTTTTTAATTTCCTTCTTGTGCGTTCTGAGATACGCGAGCTTCTTAAAGCTTTGCTTTATCTTAATAATGAAAGCAACGACGTTTATATAGAGTCTATGCATGCGTATCTTATTGAAAAATCAAGCTTTGATCTTATGGAGCTTGCCAAAGCTTCGGATTTTAACGGCTTGCTTAAGGTTATCAGGCATACGCCCTATTACGATATTTTAAAAAGCATTAATACGGATAGCCGCGGGCATATTCCTTATACGGAATGCGAAGTTAGATTAAGAACATATTATCTCAGATGGCTTATTGAAAAAGCGTCAGAATGTGTTCACGGAAAATCAAAAAAAGCTTTGCTTGATCAGATTAATGTACAGACTGACGTAATAAATCTTATAAACGCTTATCGGATGAAAAAATATTTTTATGCAGATGCTCAAACCTTGAAAAAATATATGCTTCCGTTTTACGGACGTCTTTCAAAGGAAAAACAGTTTGTCCTTTTTGAAACACAGTCTCCGGAGGATTATCTCAGAATGCTTGCCAGGACGTCTTACGGCAGAAAAATGGAAACGCTTACGGAAACAATGCCCAGCGAGCAATTTGAGAGGGAGCTTGTCAGGATAAGATGTACGCTGGCTAAACGATCGCTGATGTTTTCAGAAGACGCCGCGGTAAGTCTTTATTCACTTATGTATCTTTCAGAAGTAGAGCTTAATAATATTATTAATATAATTGAGGGCATAAGGTATAATAAAAGCGTATCATATATGGAAAATCTTATAGTTTTGCAATAGAACAGGAGGCGGTAGGGTGTCTATTGAAAAAATGGAATATGTCACCATAGTGGGACTTATGAAGGATCTTGACAGAACTATGGAAAAATGCGTTGAAAGCGGTTGCTTTCATATAGCAGACGCCGTTAAGGAATCCTCCGGAGAGGAGGGATTCAACCGTCCTGACGGTGAAAATCCGTATAAAGCTCTTTTGAAGCGGGTAATTTCGATTGAAACCGGTAGCGGCTTTATCTGGGAAAGGGCCGATTGGAACAGCGTTTCAATAATGACCGGAGAGGAACTTGAGAAAACTGTTTCCGACCTTGAAACTGAGTTTCACAGATTGACTGATGAAATAAATACTTGCAGCGATGATATATCGCAAAGAAAACAGGCGCTTACTCAATTAAAGCATTTAAGGGGAATGAAAATAGATTTTCGAAGGCTTTTTGAATGTACTCATATAAATGTCAGATTTGGAAGGCTGCCATGCGACAGCGCCGCTAAGCTATCCTATTACGATGACAGAACCTTTATTTTTATACCGTACGATGACGACGGCAGCTATCAGTGGGGATTCTATTTTGCTCCTGTTGATAGTATTGCTGAAGCTGATAATATTTTTAAGACGCTTTATTTTGAAATTATAAAGGTGCCTGAATTTTTAAAGGATACTCCCGAAAGGGAGGAAGAAATATTAAGGAGTAATTTGAATGATCTTGAAATAAGACTTTCTGAGCTTAATAAAAAGCGTGATAGTCTTATTGATGAAAACGGCGATTTGCTGAACGGAATTTTCAGCTTTTTAAAATATCATTACGATATTTTTGAAATGCGTAAATATGTTTCGGTTTATAAAGATAAGTTTTATATGGTTGGCTTTGTGCCTAAAGCCGGACTTTTAAGCTTTAAAAAGCATTTTGAATCTATGGACAGGGTTTCTGTGATAACCAAAAATGCAGGTGCGGACAGTCTTTTGAAGCCGCCGGTAAAGCTTAAAAACAACAAATTTTCCGGACCGTTTTCCATGTTCGTTGAAATGTACGGGCTTCCTTCATATAATGGGTTTAACCCTACTATGCTTGTGGCGGTGACATATACTCTTCTTTTCGGTATAATGTTCGGAGATTTAGGGCAAGGACTTTTATTATCCTTTTTGGGATTGATAATTTATAAAAAAAGCGGAAACAGACTCGGTGCGATTTTACAAAGAATAGGCTTGTCAAGCGCCTTTTTCGGACTTATTTACGGTTCGGTATTCGGCTTTGAAAATGCCCTGAATCCTTTATATAAAAAGCTTGGATTTGAGCATAAGCCCTTGGAAATAATGGAAAATACCATGGGAGTTTTAATAGGCGCGATTTTAATAGGAGTCGCAATTATATTTGTTTCAATAATTATTAATATATTTATAGGCTTTAAGCACAGGGATTATGTCAATGCGGTATTTGGAAACAACGGAATTGCGGGATTTGTTTTTTTCGGGGCTGTGCTTGTTGGTCTTGGATTTATGCTTACGGGCAGGGGAAATATTTTTACTGTCCTTATGTAATTGTTCTTATTATTATACCGGTTATCGTTATGTTTTTCAGAGAGCCTCTCGGCTGTCTTATCAAAGGGGAAAGGTTCAAGCTTGAAAGCGGCTTAGGCGATTTCCTTGCTTCCAATTTTTTTGAGGTTTTCGAATTTATGCTGGGATACGCTACCAATACCCTTTCATTTGTGAGAATAGGAGGATTTGTATTTTCACATGCAGGAATGATGTCGGTGGTAATGATATTATCGGAAATGGTATCAACCGGCGCGTCGCCTGTCGTTATTGTTATAGGTAATCTTTTTGTTATGGGAATGGAAGGTCTTATTGTCGGAATTCAGGTTTTAAGGCTTGAATTTTATGAAATTTTCTCAAGATTTTACGAAGGAAACGGTCATCCCTTTGAGCCTCTTAAAATTAATTATGATACAAATATAGAATAATAAGGAGTTATTTTTTATGAATATTCTGGAATTAATGCTATTGCCTTTATTTGCGGTCGTTTTGCTTATTCTGCCGGTTGTTTATGCGTTGAAAAAGAAAAAAAGCAACGGCGCGGCTAAAACCGCATTTATAGTTAATTTATGTTCTTTTTTTGCAGTACTTGCATTGGCGGCAATATTTCCAATCGGCGGACTTGTCAGCGCTGAAGCTTCAGAAACAATAAAATCAGCCTTTAGCGGAGCGGGACTCGGATATCTTGCTGCTTCTCTGTCTGTTGGTCTGGGCTCAATAGGATGCGGAATAGCTGTAGGCGCTGCCGCTCCTGCTGCAATAGGAGCCGTTGCGGAGGAACCTAAGTCGTTTTCAAAGGCGCTTATTTTTGTAGCGCTTGGAGAAGGCGTAGCTTTATATGGCTTTCTTATTTCGTTTATGATATTGAATAAGCTTTAAAAGCGAGTGATAAAATATGAAGTTTTATTTGATCAGCGATAATATTGACACTCAGATGGGGATGCGTCTGGCAGGCATAGACGGAGTTGTGGTACACGAGCCTGACGAGGTAAAGAGAGAGCTCGAAAAAGCATTGGTTGATAAAGAGATTGCCGTAATACTTATGACTGAAAAGCTGGTTAGGCTATGCAGCGAACTTGTTTACGATATAAAGCTTAACAGAAAATCTCCTCTTATTGTTGAGATACCGGACCGACACGCAACTTCTCAGATAACCGACGCAATAAACAGATATGTAAGCGACGCTATCGGTTTGAAAATGTAACTTACGGAGGTTTGAAAAATGGACGATATGCAGGCACATAAGCTGGATAAGTTTACCAGATCGGTTAATATGGAGGTCGGGGAACATATAAACAAAATTGTTGAAGCGGCAAAGGATCAGAGTGAAAAACGTCTTAAAAGGGCTGAGGATAAAGCGCTTGAGGAGGCGTTTAACAGAATCCAGAAATCCGTAAGGGAGATTGAATCGAAATACCGCAGAATGCTTGCATTGGCGGAACAAAAATGCAGAATGGACGCTCTGCGTCACAGGGAAGAGCTTTCAAAAGCTATATTTGATGATGTAGAAAGGGAGCTTATGCTTTTTACTGAATCGGATAAATATGAAGAATATCTTATAAGACTTGTTTCTGCAGAGGAGCTTTCTGAGGACGCGGTTATATTTTTATCTCAAAATGATCAGAGATATGCAGAAAATTTAAGGAAAGTCTCCGGACGCGAAGTAAGGATAGACCAAGGTATAAAATTAGGCGGACTTTCAATTACCGATTCTGTTCAAGGCTTTATAATAGATAAAACCTTAGACGGTTCTCTTGAGGATCAGAAAAAAAGTTTCAGCAGCAAGTATAGCTTCAAATATGAAGGCTGAAAAGAGGAGAAACTGATTTGAATAAAATATATTCCATTAACGGACCGGTTGTAAAGGTCAGGAATACTAATGAATTCTCCATGCTCGAAATGGTTTATGTAGGAAATAAGCGGCTTATAGGAGAGGTCATTAGTATAGATGATGAATTTACTACTATACAGGTTTATGAGGTTACTACGGGTATGAAAATCGGAGAACCCGTTTATACAACCGGAGCTCCGATGTGCGCTGTATTGGGACCGGGTATTATTTCAAACATATTTGACGGCATAGAGCGGCCGCTTATGGAAATAAAAAGGCTTTCGGGAGCGTTCATAAATGAAGGCGCAGACGTTTCGCCAATTGATACAAATAGATTTTACGACGTTACTATTGAAGCTAAAAGGGGCGATATGATAAGCGGCGGAATGATTTATGCCTCTTGTCCCGAAACTCCCTTGATAAGGCATTACTGTATGCTTTCTCCGCTCCTTTCCGGAAAGGTTGTCTGGACGGCTGAAAACGGCAGATACAGAGTAAACGATATAATATGCAGAATAAAGGATTCAGACGGAAATATCCATGAACTGACATTATGCCAGAAATGGCCCATACGGCAGCCGAGACCTGTCTCTGAAAGACTTATGATTTCTCGTCCGCTTATAACGGGGCAAAGGATAATAGATACCGTTTTGCCGATAGCAAAGGGCGGAACTGCGGCTATACCCGGCGGATTCGGCACCGGTAAAACAATGACACAGCATCAGCTTGCAAAATGGTGCGACGCCGATATTATCGTGTATATAGGCTGCGGAGAGCGCGGAAACGAAATGACTCAGGTGCTTGAAGAATTTTCAGGACTTATCGATCCGAAAACTAATCGTCCGCTGACAGACAGAACGGTGCTGATTGCTAACACGTCAAATATGCCTGTGGCCGCGAGAGAGGCCTCTATTTATACCGGTATTACGCTTGCGGAATATTACAGGGACATGGGGTATCATATTGCCATTATGGCGGACTCAACGTCAAGATGGGCGGAGGCTCTGCGTGAGATTTCCGGACGTCTTGAGGAAATGCCTGCCGAGGAGGGCTTTCCCGCTTATCTTCCGTCAAGGCTGGCGGAATTTTATGAAAGAGCCGGTTATACTGAAACCCTTTGCGGAAAGGAAGGTTCTGTTACAATTATAGGCGCTGTTTCACCTCAGGGATCTGATTTTTCCGAACCTGTGACTCAAAACACCAAGCGTTTTGTAAGGTGCTTCTGGGCGCTGGATAAATCTCTTGCCTATGCGAGACATTATCCGGCTATAAATTGGACTACAAGCTACAGCGAATATGTGGACGATCTTACGCCGTTTTATGAAAAAGAGGCGGGAGAAAGGTTTATGGAATACCGCCAGGAGATTTCAAATATTTTAGTTGAGGAAAATCAGCTTATGGAAATTGTTAAGCTTATAGGAGCTGACGTTTTGCCTGACGAACAAAAGCTTATAATAGAGCTTGCAAGAGTTATCAGAGTCGGATTTTTGCAGCAGAATGCGTATCATAAGGACGATACTTATGTTCCGCTTTCCAAACAGCTTCTTATGATGGAAACCATACTTTTTCTTTATCACAAAGCTCAGTCGGCTCTAAAGGAACAGATTTCGATGAATGATATTATGGCTACCGGATTGTTTGAAAAGGTCATAAAGGTTAAATATGATATTCCTAATGATAAGCCGGAAATGTTCGGTGAATATAATACGGAAATAGCGGACGTATTTACAGATCTTATAAGGAATGCAAAGGAAGGCGGAGCCGTATGAATATACAGTATATTGGTCTGAAAAAGATTGACGGTCCGCTTATTGTTCTTGATCACGTAAAGGACATAGGCTTTGAAGAGGTTGCGGAACTGCGTTTGAGCGACGGGACTGAAAGACTGGGCAGGGTAGTACAAATTTACGGAGATAAAGCTGTTTTACAGGTTTTTGAAGGTACAAAAGGACTTTCACTTACAAATACGAAAACAAGATTTACAGGCAGGCCTATGGAGCTTGCATTATCTGAGGAAATGCTTGGAAGAACGTTCAGCGGATCAGGAAGGCCTATAGACGGATTAGGGGATATTTATCCGGAAAAATTTCAGGATATAAACGGAAAGCCGCTTAACCCCGTTTCAAGAACGTATCCGAGAAATTATATAAGAACAGGTATATCGTCTATAGACTGTCTTATGACGCTTATCAGAGGGCAAAAGCTTCCAATATTTTCAGGATCTGGCATGTCTCATAATAAGCTTGCGGTACAGATCGTTAAACAGGCTAAAATTGCCGATGAAAGCGGACAGGATTTTGCCGTAGTATTCGGAGCAATGGGTGTAAAAAATGACGTTGCTGATTATTTTAAAAAATCCTTTGCTGAAAACGGAGTTCAGCAAAAGGTTGTTATGTTTATGAATCTTGCGAACGATCCTATAATTGAAAGAATACTGACGCCAAGATGCGCTTTGACTGCCGCTGAATATCTTGCATTTGAGAAAAATATGCATATATTGGTGATTCTTACTGATATGACCTCTTACTGCGAGGCTCTTCGGGAATTTTCCTCGTCAAAGGGTGAGATACCCGGAAGGAAGGGTTATCCTGGTTACCTTTATTCTGATCTTGCTTCCCTTTATGAACGTGCGGGCGTTATAGAGGGATCCTCGGGAAGTGTAACGCAGATTCCGATTCTTACTATGCCTAACGATGATATAACTCACCCTATTCCGGATCTTACGGGCTATATAACTGAAGGGCAGATTGTTCTTGACCGAAGTCTTGATCAAACAGGTATTTACCCTTCTGTTTCAGTTCTCCCTTCGCTTTCAAGGCTTATGAAAGACGGTATCGGGGAGGGATATACAAGAGAAGATCATTCGGTCGTTGCTAACCAGCTTTTTGCCGCTTATGCAAAGGTGCAGGATGCAAGGTCGCTTGCTTCCGTTATAGGAGAGGAAGAGCTTTCGGATACCGACAGAAAATATATTAGGTTCGGAGATGCCTTTGAAAAGTACTTTCTTACTCAGGGCTTCAATGAGGAGCGTACTATCGAGGAAACTCTTGATTTAGGCTGGAGACTTCTTTCGCTCTTACCCAAAAGTGAACTGGATAGAGTTGACGATCAGCTTTTGAAGGAGCATTATAAGCCTGAAACAGCGGTTGAGCTGCGTTAATTTTTTGCTGAAGAGGCGTGTAAATGTATTTTTTTAGTTTTTTAATATATAAATGCATTTATTCGTTTTGCATTATTGGAATACAGAGGTGTTTATTCATGGCAGAACAGGTTTTTCCTACTAAAGGAAATTTAATAAAAGCAAAAAAAACGCTTGCCCTTTGTAATCTCGGATACGAGCTTATGGATAGAAAACGCAATATTCTTATCAGAGAAATGATGATGCTCATGGACAAGGCAAAGTCTCTCCGGGATTCTATTGAGGATACGTATAAGGAGGCTTATGCGGCTTTGCAGGGAGCCAATATAACTCTTGGCGTTATTGAAAATATAGCAAGGAGCATACCTGTGGAAAACGGTATATCCGTTTCTTACAGAAGCGTTATGGGAGTTGATATACCGAAGCTTACGCTGAAACGTACAAAAACCGAAGTGCCTTACGGATTTTATTCAACTAATTCGCAGCTTGACCAGGCGTATGTTTCATTTTCAAAGGTAAAGGATATAACCGTTCTGCTTGCAGAGGTGGAAAACAGTATTTATCGTCTCGCTATTGCAATAAAAAAGGCTCAGAGACGAGCAAACGCTCTACAGAACGTACTTATTCCGAGATATGATAGCATGGTTAAGTATATAACGGATAGTCTGGAGGAAAAGGAACGAGAAGAATTTTCACGTCTTAAGGTTATTAAATCAAGAAAATCAAATTAATAAAACTGCGTTCTCATATCTATTATGAGAGCGCAGTTGATTTTTTACATCTTATCAATGTAATCGGTAATAAAATCCTCCAGACGATTGACGGAAACAGAGTTTTCAGCTATTTCCGACAACAATACCTGAGCCTTTTCATGATCTGTTAAAACATCGTTTACTGAAAAAATTTCGAATAAATCGGCGGCGCAAACTCCGTATGAATCGGCGGAAATATTTTCCGAATCAATATTTTGCTTATAAAGAAAATAGCAAATTAAATTATCGGAGCTTTTGGCTGTTTTTATAATTTCATATAACATTTTCATAATTACCTCCTTTGTAATCATGAGTACATTATAGCATATAATTCGACAAAATATCCGCACTGTTTTCGCAAATTTCGACAATATAAGTAATATTATTTACCTGATACTTGTAAGCTATTTTGGGAAATCGTCATAGATTTCAGCAGTTTTATTAATTTTTATTTTACCGAAGGTTATGTCAGTCAGTTTATTGCAGAAAGGTTTTTCAAGCTCGGACTTTACTCTTGCCGTAATTTTAACGCCGTCTGAAAAATCCGAATTTATTTGTTTGATTTCGTAATCAGAAAAATATACGTAATTTTTCCGTAGAGATCATAGGATAGGGAAAGTATCAGTTCTGAGCACTTATACATTTTCAATACTTCGGCCGCTTCTATTGCAAGAGCTGTACTGTGGGAATACCTCTGACCAGACCTCCGCCGCCAAGAAGAATTCCTCCGAAATATCTTGTTACAACGCAGCATACGTCTGTCAGATTGTTTTTGCGCAAAACTTCCAAAACAGGTATTCCCGCTGTTCCCTGAGGTTCTCCGTCGTCAGAATATCTTGAGATGTTTCCGTCGCGAAGAATATAAGCATAAACGTTATGTCTTGCTTTTCTGTTGTTCTCTTTTATATGATTAATGAAATTTATTGCGTCTTCATTAGTTTCCGCCGGTGATATGTGACCTATAAATTCAGACCTCTTTTCAGTATACGAGCTTTCGGCAGGTGATTTCACAGTTATATATTTCATTTGAAACTCCATTGAATTTTATATAAAAAAAGGACGACTTAAGGCCGTCCGATTTTATTACTTGTCCATATTGAAACGCTTTTTAAATCTGTCAACGCGTCCGCCTGTGTCAACAAGCTTCTGTTTGCCTGTATAGAACGGATGGCACTTAGAGCAGATTTCAACCTTGATATCCTGCTTGGTGGAACGTGTTTCTATAACATTTCCGCAATGGCAGGTAATAGTAGTTTTTTCAAACTTAGGATGGATTCCCTCTTTCATGATTGTCACCTCTTTCGTTTAACCAATTATGATTAACACAGCAGCCCATCAGTTACCTTAGACAGTAGTGCTATTGATAATTCACTAATATTTATTATTATATCATAACAAGAAAAAAAAATCAAGGGTTTATATTATACTTTTTTCCTTGAAAGGTATTTCTGCGGACCATTTCCTTGTCTATGCCACCTATGACGGAAATTTTATCCCTGCTCCAGAGCGGAGCTATAAGATATTTTTTATCTCCGTCTCCTGTAATGCGCTCTACAACTGTTTCCGCAGGAAGAAGTTCAAGCTGGCTTATGACCGTTGAGATATATTCGCTTTTAGACATAACTTTTATATCGCCGTTTAAATACATTTTTTCTAAAGGCGTGTCCTTTAATATGTGCAGAAGCTGTATTTTAACGGCGTCCGGGTTTAAAACGGCAAGCTCTTCGGCGGTTTTAAGCATCATGTTCTCCGATTCTCCCGGCAGACCGTTTATTATATGCAGACATGTCCTGATACCTTGTTTTTTTAATTTTTTATATCCGTCTATAAATTCTTCATGGGAATAATTTGTGTTAATAAGCTTTAAGGTTTTATTGTGAACAGTTTGCATTCCAAGTTCTACGGTAAGCGACGTATGACGGTCTATGTATGAAAGCAGCTCCATTACTTCGTCGGAAAGGCAGTCTGCTCTGGTACCTATGGAAATTCCTGTAATTTCTGTGTTTTGGCAGATAGGAAGATAAATCTGTTTCAGTTTTTCAATATTGGCATAGGTGTTTGTGTTCGCCTGAAAGTAAGCTATTATACCGGAATCGGGAAATTTTTTCCGTATCCTTTTTATTTCAGAATCAAGCTGGAGGGAAACGGAAATTTCCGGAGCTCCGGTAAAATATCCGCTTCCGTCCCGGCAGAAAATAC
>ERZ860023.538-NODE-538-length-21972-cov-2.177260_pt1 | contig 21972 bp, 29 predicted proteins | sample MGYA00509983_ERZ860023 | MGnify/ENA primary metagenome ERZ860023 (study PRJEB30046, sample SAMN00715180) | human gut metagenome | study: EMG produced TPA metagenomics assembly of the A metagenome-wide association study of gut microbiota in type 2...
ACCGGAAGAGTGTAATCATTAGCTAAAACAGTTCCAGAAGGTAGAGTGATTAAAGTCATAATATTATATATTAGATTAGAATTTACATGAAAAAGAGTACCACTATTATCACAACAGAAGTACTCCGAGATGTCCATTTCAAAACATCAACATTTGGAACACAACAATCCCAATGTGAGCCGTGTGTAGGATTCGAACCTACAACCTGCTGATTACAAGTCAGCTGCTCTACCATTAAAGCTAACACGGCGTAATTATAGATAACCAGCTGGACTTGCACCAGCCTAAAATACAGTTAAGCCTCGACTTACTGCATCACCAACCAATCCATTGGGTACATTTATATCTCTGCCATGATTATCTATAATAGTTGAACTATCAGGATTCGAACCTGAAATCTGAGAACCAAAATCTCATGTGTTACCATTACACCATAGTTCAAGAAAACAAGTTGTAAAAATAGTAGTTTAATACTGGATTGCCTATCGAGGATTTCTACCCATTACATATTTTGTTATGATAATGTATTTACAACTTGTTGTATTAATTTGTTACTTATTATTTTTGTGAATAATCGTTACACGATATACAGGACGACACTTATTACGTTCATCACCACCGATTACGATAGTTTGAACATGACTGATTTTGCGACCTTTTCCCATTTTACCAACTTTATTATTTTTGTTAGCACGAGTGATAATGTAAGGCATAGTTCTTGTGTTTGTTTGTTTATTATTTATGATTCAAATATAATAATTATATATGGTATGACCAAACAAATCTTGAAATTTATTTTGCATCATCATATATAATAGTGAGTGAACCATTAGATTCCTCACGAGCTTTAATTTTATTAATAACTTGATTAATGACAATAGTTGCAATAGCCATTTTGTCTTTATCCAATGTTACAGGACAATAATCAATTAGTTTACGATAAATGTATTCAATTTGTTTCTTAAATATACTTGTAACTTCAGGTTCAAATCTATGAATATTATCGTAAGCCTTTTGATTAATAACAAATAGGATATATAACTGTTTATCATCAAAAACAAGTCTATCTTCGATTTCTTTAACAACATCCAAAACCATTTGACCAGCATCTTGCTGACTTGTTTTGAAACAATTAATATTATCACAATTAATTTTATCAAGAATTTCTCGAACGATATTATAATAATACTTGGTTGAATGTCGATAACGTTTATCAAAGATATTAACAACTTCTTCAAGAGCAAAGAACATAATATAACAATATATCATCGTCAGATTTGTCATCAGAATAATATCATTATATATGCCTCTTTTCTTAAAATCTTTTTCTTGTTCAGCAGTCATATTTAGCTAATCTGATTTTTTCGCAGCTCTAATGACTTTAATTAAACATATTGTTGCAACAATCATAATAAGAATGATATTTCCAGTATTCTTTTCAGTTTTATAATTATCTGCATGAATACTATTATATTCAGTAACTGTCATAGGCCTAATAGCAGATAATGAACTACCTCGTAAATGTTCCGGTTCCACACTTGGAAATACTATATCAGCACCAATACCCGCAGGAGCATTTTCGACACGAGTCATTGTTGGATTAGGGTCTTCGAACTGAATAACACAATCTTCTAAATTTGGCATAATTTACATAACATAAATAACAATTCGAGTAATATAAGTTTGTCTTTCAGTAGGTTCAGTTTCAGTTTTAAGAATATATTCTTTTCGACGAACTACATATCGAACATTATTGATTTCGATATAATCGTCACGACTAACATTAATATCACTTTGTATAGGTAAATTAATAATAGTACCTTTTGTTTCAGATATAATTTCACATAACATAGTTTCGATATTATTAATAGTAAGAGTTATAATAATAGTTTCGTGAGTAACGTGACAAGTGGGCGTGCAACCTCCTCTCCCACCGGGGAGCGGAGCGGCTGGGCGTAGCCCAGCTGCGTAGCCCTCTCCAGTTGCAACTTATTTTTTATTAGCTTTTCTGTAAGCATCATGAAATTCTCGAACATTATCAGCGAACGATTTACGATAAATACGTCGACGTTCTTTACAATAGTAAACGACTTGTGCAATACCGTTTACCTCTTTAACAGATACAATTAGTTTAGCAGTCATATGATTAACAGTTTATACTCCAATAGCAATACCAGTTAGGAAAGCTAATGAAATAATTATATAAATAATACCAGTGAGAGTTTTTGATTCATCACCGTCAATACATTTGCAAAAGCCTATTAGACCTATTAAACTCCAAAAGACTATTGCTATTATTTTCCATATCATAAATTAATATTGATTATGAATCATTGTATCAATTTTACAAGTATTTTCAAGATAATCAAGATATTTATGATATGAACTTTCACTTGTAAAACGATAAGAATACTGATTGTGGTCTGTTTTAATATCAACAAGATGTCCATTATCATCTAAATAAATAGACTCAATAGAATACTTATTAATATAAACATCCCCCAAGCATACAAAACCATCTTGAATATCATCATTAATAGCTTTATCAACTGCTCTATCTTTGGCCTTATTATAGGTATAAGTAATAGCGGAAATAATAAAGCAAATGATGATACAAATGCAAGGAAGAAAAAACATACTGTTCGACATGATTATTTATAATTAAGGATTAATGATTTTATTGATTCTACTCTGTATGAAATGTGTAACTTGTTGAATGGTAAAACTAATACAATAACTTCATTAGTTAATTCGTAGAATTTATCTCTTGCACTCAATAATTCATCTAATGAATCATATTGAGTTTCAAATTGTACTTTTGATTGTGTGAAAGTTAATTGTGTTAATTTTACAATTTCATTGTTTTTAAATTCTAATTTAAGTCCTGATTTGAGTTCTAATATAGCTGATTCTATTGGTGGTATCATTACAAAGTATGTTTAATTATAGTTTGAAATAATTGTTTATTATCTACAACAATTACTATATCTCCAACAGGTAAATTTGCTATTTTTATTTCTTTATTAGATTTATATAATTCTCTTAATTGTTGTACTTTATCTTTTGATATATTTGATATAATAATATCTGTTGAATTATCAAATGTTGCTACACGTTTAATTTTGAAATCTTCACCAGATACTATTGTTATAGATTTTTCTATACGAAAATCTATTGTTACTGATTTTATCATAATTTACAGTGTAAAATGTGCTATAACTTGACCAATCAGTAAAAATAATAGTATGAGAGATACTATTTTAATATTTTTATTTACTGATTTGAATGTTGATATTTCTCGTTGAAGTGTACCAATATAAGATGATTGTCTTTCAAGTCGATTATTTAATTCTTCATTACGAGATATAAGAACTTGTACTTTTTCTGATATTTCACGAGTTTGTTCTGTTGCTTCTTCAATAATTTTAGATTTTCGTAAACTAAGAAGTCTTACTTCTGCATATTGAAGAATAAATTCTCGTGATGTTGTATCTAATGCAGATGTTTCTATCGAACTAAGTATATCATAAATATCTTCGATAGCTAATGTAGGAAATTTCTTATGTAATGCCATCATATCAGGCATTGTAATACTACCCATACCTGCAACGATTGTACGTTCTAATGCAGATATTTTTCGTTTAGGAGATTCTGTTGTGTTCATAGTTGATTAAATTAATGAAATGAGATATTTTGCAAATAATACAATCCAATATCCTCCGAATAAGAATATTAGAAATGATGCTTGTAGTTTTTCTGTTAATGTAAACTCTGGTTCACCAGTTATGTCTACTGAATTTCCTACTGTTAATTTAACAAATAAATAGGAAATTATAAATCCAATGATAGCACAAGTCATGATAGTTATGATATTAAAACTATTGTAATTAATAATAAAGATAAGTAATATAAAAGTAAAGAATAAATAATTACAATTAATATTACAAATTCTATTACAATTATAATGTTAATTAATAATGAAAATCGAGATGATAAAATGAATGAAAAAGATAAAGAAAGAATTTAGGTAAATAATATTACGAATATAGATAGTATAAAACTTTTGTAATTGTTATTATAAATCATATTGAAAATGTTAAATTTAATAAATAATAAAAGAATGGAGATATTAAAGTAATTTCTATTATAATTACTATAATGATTTTAATAATAACAATGATTGGAAAAGGTAAAGAAAATTAAATTACAATTATTAAGAACAAAATAAATAAAAAAAGTAAAGAAAATGTTAAAGATATAAATAAAGAAAATGTTATTACAATTATTATTGAAAATGATATTAAAAATAAAAATGAAAATATTAATATCAAAAATATTATAAATGATAATGAAAAATAATCAATAACAATTATAGGAAATCAAATTGGGAATGTTAATGATAAAATGAATAAAGAATGTTAATGAAAATAATAATGATAAAAATATTATAAATGAAAATAGAAAAATTAATATAAATGATATTGTAAGATTGTTAAGAACAATTATAAAGAGATTATTTGCCTAAAATTAGAGATTCTGATAGTGAAAATAATAAAGATAAAAGTGGAGATAATACCTTTGCAACTAATTACGCTTTTCTTATTAAATTTTGTCTTACAATTTCATTTACTTTTTCTATATCATTTCTTACATCATTTTCTATCAAACTTTCTAATTTAATTACTCGTGTTTCAAATGTTCCTACTATTTCTTTAATTTCTCTTAATTTTCGTACTAAAATTCGAAATTCATTTTCTCTTTCTTTTTGTAGATTTACAAAATGCGTAATAATAAATCCCGTAATTGTGATAATCAATAACACAACATAAACCGAAATTAATATCGCTTGTGAAATAGTAAATCCTATTTGTTCTAATGATAAACCGAATATAGCTAATGATTCAATTAGAACTAATGCTATAAATCCTAACCATTTCATAGTTGTTAATAGTGTTGGTTGTAATGAAACTTAAAGTGTTGGTCGTAATGAAACTTGTAATTTACGAAAAGAATGACGAACATCATTACGACGTTCGCCATCCTTAACGTTAGTTGTTTAGTGTGCTACCGGAAGAGAAAGCAAAGTATTTCGGTCTTCCTCGTTTCCATATTCGGAACACGTCCGAACATCAGACGGAAAGTTTCAACACGATATGCCATATCACCGGCAGCGTTTGCGGCTCCGTTGATACGATTAATCGCGGCACTTTTGAAATCCGTATCTTTGTACTCTTTCCCATTGCTTCTACAATCATTGTTCCAGTAGTACGATACGGAACGAGTTCGCCCGCCTTGTACTCTTTGCCGTCCACCGTTACGGCCTTTTTGGTCTTGTAGCCCCATTCGCCCGGCTCGCCTTTCGGTATTACTCGCAATGTCATTTCGTAATACTTGGGCGGATTCGTTAGCGTGTTGAGTTCCTCAACCATATTTCCGGCGTTATCGCGTTCGGCTGTTTCCTCACTAATACAAAGGCACGAGAAACCGAACATTTTTGCCCTACTTTCCGTGATACTTAACGGTGTGTCGAGTTTCGCACCGCTTTCGGCATCAAATGCACGCAAGAATACAACGTTATCGGTATTCTCTTTACCATTAATTGCCAGCGGTTTAGTTTTACCACTAATGCGAACAACCTTAACGATTGTTTCGGTTGCTTCTTTGATTTGCTTTGCCATAGTTGAATAATGATTAGTTAGACTATTCAGGAAACGTTTATTTTCTCTTTTCCTGCAATCTCAAGCGGGGGGCTTCGCAAACCCTTGAATGGACGGGGCAGTTTCATTAGGTACTTCCACAATATAAATACTTATATTATTTTTAACACTAACAAAAATACTTTTATAATCATTAATATTTTATTATTTTTATCTTGAAAATAATCATTAAAATCATTTTGAAATTTATAACAAATACTTATATTATTTTCTATACCTGTAAAAAGACTTACAGTAATATTGTTAAAATTATCATTAAAATCTCTTTTCTTATCTTTAAGATTATCATTAAAATCCTTAAAAAATTTATCTTTATTCTTATTATTTATAAAAAGACTTATATCATTATCTATAAAATTACTCAAAATGCTTTTAATTTCATTATTAAATCTTATATTAAATTCTATAATTTTTGAATCTTTATTTTCTTTATTTTTAATTTTACTTAAAATTTTATTAGTTTCTTTATTAAAATCTCTATTATTTACATTACTATTTTACTTAATTTTTGAATTAATTTTTAATGTGATTTCAATATTACTTGTAATTTGACCTGTAAAATTACCTGTAAAATGACCTCTATCTTCACTAAAATCTACAATTTTTGCATCATTATTTTCCGTAATTTTTGAATGAATTTTTGAATTAATTGACCATATACCTATATATAGTAATAATATTACAAGTAATATTATTACAAATAATGAATATATAATATATATACAAATTCCAACTCGTAATTCAGAAACTATATCAAATAATCACGTAATTAATAACGAATTTAATAACGAAAAAATTAGTTCAAAAACTAGTGATTTTAGTAGTGCAACTGGTCAAGATACTAATGTCGCCAAAATTGATTCTTTTGGTGGGAAAACTGGTGATGTAAAAAGTGATAAACTTTGAAGAGCTTTCAATAGAGATTTTATTAGTTTTAACTTGTGTACTCCCGGTGGGAGAGCAGGTTGGACGCCCACTTGTGAGGTCTTGCAATCGCTAATACTGTAATTACTATTAGACTTATTGATAATTCTGCTTCTGATAGTGATAATTTTATTAATTCAGTTTGAAATTTATTTAGATTTGCTTGCATGGGATAAGATTATATTATATATTTGTACTCGTAGTTATAATAATGTAAATCCTAAACAAAGTAAAACTATGGAAACAAAAATTACATTTAGTCCTCGTGGTAACAAAGTTCTTCTTCGTGCAGATTTTGAAGTATCTACTCTTAACATTCTTAATAACGAGGAGATTAATAAGATTCCAGCTAAGGCTTATACTGTTATGGCTGTTGCCGAAAATGTCAAAGGTCTTAATGTTGGAGATAAAGTAAAACTGGAAAACGGTTGTATTCCTACTCTTATTCAAATGCCGGGCGATACTCAAACGCTTGCAGCTAAACAGAAAGTTCACCGTGAAGGTAAATCTATTATTGGTGTTGGAACTGTTAAGTTTAGTGAGTTTGTTCTTGTAGATGAATATTCTATCGTAGGTGTTTGGATTGAATCCCCTGCCGTTAATAATTAAACTATGCTCAATCCTTTTGTTTATGATAAGTTAGTTCCTTTCGTAGATGAACGTATTGAAAAACATCTTAAACCTTATGTTCTTCGACGACCTGCTTCTTATAAACGAAGTGTTGCGGCTTGGGAAAAGTTAAGACCTGACCAAAAGGCGAAAGTATTAGAGTTATTAGAAAGAACACAAAAGGATAGTGTTGCCAAAGCTATGATGCGAGGAGATGAAGTTGTCAGTGTTCCTCGTGTTGGTAGATTTGAATACAGTCCAGCTAAGTTCTTTAAGAAAACTCATGCTGAGGAACTTGAAGGTTTAAGTCGAGAGGAACGTAAAGCAAAGATTATTGCTTATCATATTGCTAATCGTCGTAGACGTAGAACTGCCGAAGAAGATGGGAAGAAAATGCGTTTCAGAAAAGATTTTACCAAAGGGTAGAATACTGTACTTTAATGAAGAGGAACATAAGTACACAGATGATTTAGGTAATGGTTACATATCTGTTACTACTCTTATTGGTAAATATACACAAGAATTTAAGAAAGAAGAAATTGCCGCAGCGTGTGAACGTATAGGTAAGAATCCTCGACATCCAAAATATCAAAAATATAAAGGTAAAACTAAGAAACAAATTCTTTGGGAATGGGAACAAGAAACTATTAAGGCTTGTGACAAAGGAACAAAGAAACATAATTACCTTGAAACTGCTATTAAGACTTGTAACGGATATAAGCTGAACGCTAATGGTTTTATCAATGATAGAATCTATACGATAGATGATATTGTTGGTAGTCATAAATACGGTAAGCTTAATCTTGAATATTTTGTTAAGACTGGTATTCGAGAAAAGTATCCTGATATATTTAGTCTGATTGCTGCTCTTGTTACGAAAGGTTATCATATCTACGCTGAGATTGGTGTTTATGATAGCCAAAATCTTGTTTCCGGTCTTATTGATATTCTTTTAATTCGTGATAAGGAATTTATCATTTTAGACTGGAAAACTAATAAGGCTCCAATTAGATTTGAAAGTGGTTATTATGATAAGAAACTTGATGGTACACTTGACCTCAATAATTTTATTTATAAAGAGGAATATTTTGGTGCACCACTTGACCACCTCGCAGATAGTATAGGTAATCATTATGCAATGCAACTTTCTACTTATGCTAATCTTGTTGAGAGCTGGGGTTATAAAAATGTAGGAATTATTCTCTGTCATATTAGAACTATTCAGAATCAATTTCAAGACGAAAATGAAGAAGATGAAGAAGTCGTAGAAATGTATGATATTCCTTATCTTAAAAATGAAGTCGGAATGATGATTGCTGATTATTCAAGTAAACATATTTATAAAACTGCTAAAACACTTTTCTAAGCTATGAAAACTATTAAGATTTATTATATAGATACTCGTGGTAAACTTGCAGTAAATCTTATTAGGATTTTTAATAGTAATTATCGTGGGCAACTATAAAATTTAGTTTGGACGATAGAAGTGTTATAAGTGATGATGCAAATGGTGTCGCCAGTGGGCGTCCAACCCACTCCCCCACCGGGTGAGGGTGCGGAGCACCCGAAAGGCCGAGCGGAGCGAGGCCCACACAAGTTACAAAAAGTATTACAAATATGAAAGCAACTAAGGAATCAAAATATAACGCATTATTTAATAAACTTATTGGTGTAAATGATTTACCAAATAGACTTATTGAAATTGCGAAAGATTTAGAATATCCTATATTTAGGAAAAATGATAGTTATCCTATTAATCTTAATATTTGGGGTATTCGTTCTAAAAGTACTTGTACTAAACATTATAATGATGTTATTGTAATGTTTTATGAACGAGATTTTAATATATGGGAATGTATGGTTTTTGAAGCTACTACTGACCCAAGTAATTTAAATCTTGAAACTCCTGTTAATAATAAAGGTTGTGCAGTTCTTCGAGAAGGTGTACACAAAGCTCTTTGGAAAATAGGTAAACATAAAGGACAATATAAAGCACTTGTTCAAGCTAATTCTTGTCAAGTAATTCGTGACAATAATCGAGATGACAAAATTGATATTACCGATAATACTGACTTTGGTATGTTTGGTATTAATTTACATAGGGCGTCAAGCTGGAAAGTAAGTGACGAGATTGGTCTTTATTCTGCTGGTTGTCAAGTTATCAAAGATGTGAATCAATGGAATGATATTATTATTCCTTTATTTGATAAAGCAATCGGTAAAGGAACCCAATCTTATGTTCTTATTAATGAAATGGATTTAGATTTGTAAGTTATGAAAGATACTGTTCGATATATATTTTATATTGTTTTGATTCTTGCGATTGGTGTTGGAGCTACTTATTTTGGTAGATATTATAATCGTAAGTTTTTAGGTATTGAAAGAAATGATGAAACTATTAAATCTTTAAGAGATAGTCTTAATAGTTTCATTGAGAAATATGATAAGATTATTAATGAACAACAATTTGTTATTGATAGTCTTAGAGGAATTGAACAAAAAACTATTACTATTTATGAGAAAGCTGAAAGTGATTTTAATGATAGTAATATCATTAGTGATGATTCCGTTCTCCGCTATATCGCAAAAAAGATACAAGATTGATGGCGATACAGTTATTGTTTTTACTCCGAAAGAAACTCGTAAGTTAGCTATAAAACTTCTTGAAGGTGAAAAGTATGAGAAATTATATCTTACTGCCAGTAAAATTCAAAGGGTACAAGATAGCGTTATATCCTTCCAGTCTTATCATATTGCTATTCGTGATAGTCTTTTGGTTGTTTCTTTTGGTGGCCTTGATTCACTCAATAGTAAGTTAATTGATTATCAAGAAAGATATTTAGCTGAACGAAAAAAGAAACGTAGAAATGGTTGGATTGCAGCTGGTTCTATTGCTTTGAACGCTGTATTAATATTTGTGTCAAGTCGATGAGTAAAATTAAAAATTATATTCCTAAGAGTTGTGTATTAGCTGGTGTTGATATTCTAACTGTTATTACAGAGAATAAACAAAACGCTGGAAATCTTGGTAAATCTTCTATTGCTAATGGTGTGATTCAATTACAATCATTAGATTATGGAATTGAGATTTCTAATACACAAATGCAGAATACATATTTTCATGAACTTGTTCATCAAATGCTTAATAGTATTGGTGAATTAGAATTGAGTGAAAATGAAAAGTTTGTTCAGAATATGGGAAATATGATATTTGAATTTCTTCGTACTGCTGATTGGATTAGGTTAGAAGAGTTCAAACATAATAAGTTTTCTGATGCAGATAGTAATGCACCTTTTATTCAAGAAGGTATTGCTGAAATAAGATAATGTATGGTACATGGATTTAAGATAGAAAATGATAAACTAATTCTTGATGTAGAAGAAATACTTCAATATCCTTTACTTCAACAGATATATGCTCGTGATGATAGTAAAGATAAATCTTTTGCAGAAAAAGAATTTAGATTTATATTATATTTATCCGATAGAAAAGGTTATGTAACGAAAGCAGGACTTACTAAAAAAGAAGCGTATGCTTATGCTAAGTCTAATGCTGGTTTAGATGAATCTTATCTACCGGATAAAGTTGTTTTATCTGCTATTGAATTTGTAAAATCAAATCTTAATATTACAGCTGTTGAAGATTTAATTAATTCTACTATTAAATCTTTGAATCTTTCAAGTAAGTTAGTTCGTACATTAACTGATGGTATAGAAGATTTAATGTCGAAAGAACTTGAAATGAAAGATTTAGCTCTTTGTGAAGATACTCTTAAACAAATTATTAAAATTGCTAATGAAATTCCTGCACGAGTTGAAAGTCTTACTGAACTTAATGATAAATGGGATAAGATTGAAAAAGGTGTAACATCAATTCGTGGTGGAGCTGAATACAGAGATAGCTATGACGGAACAAATGATAGAGCATCTAATGCTCCTAACGAAACAGAAACATTATCGTAAAGACAATCGTTATGGTTATGAAACTGGTCGAAGTCCGTTTATAGATTATATACTTGAAGATAAAGAAAGTTACAAACCTTTATCTTCAAGTATTTGTCGTTTTACTGGTAAACCTTGGATTGACAGAGATAACGATTTTCTTATAGGTGAAAGTGGTGGTGTACTTATGAAAATAGACTTTGTTTTCGTAGGTACTGAAATATTTAGCCGTGTTGCAGACTTTTATGAAAAACATGGATGTTATTGTCTTGAACCTGATGATAGTCCTAATGCTATAAAGTTTTGGCAACGTGAAATGGATAGACGAATTAAAGGTGTTCAAGCATATTGTAAATTATACATTAAAGATATTCCTGCTTATTTAGCAGCTAAATCTGATGCTGAACGTAAAGCTTTACTCCATAAAGTTCGTATAACTGGCGACCATTATAATTATCTTAACTATGGTCGTATCGAACGTGCTCCTAATGAAAAGGAACGTAAACAGTTAGATAAAGAGGGAAGATTTAAGGTTAATACTGTTGAAGGCTTTCCTCGATTTTGGGATGGAGATTATTGGAACTTTAAGATTGATGAGCTGATTGCTAACAATAGTTGTAACTTATGTAAGGCAAAAGCTCGTCGTAAAGGTTTTTCATATAAACGTGGTAGTCAAGCAGCTAATACTATCAATGCGAATAAAAATGTAACTGTTACACTTGCTGCCGACCAAATGGATTACTTAACTGAAAAAGGTGCTACATCTTATATGGTTAAAGTTAATCTTGATTGGTATGAAGATAAAACTTATTGGCGAAGAGGTTATTTAAGTGAGAACTTTGATAAAGGTATTGAACTTGGATATAAGAAATCAAAAGAAGGTCAAAAGGCTTTCGGATTTCGTAGTAAACTTTTAAGTGTTGCTATTGGTAAAAATGAAAGTGCCGCAGTAGGTAAGAAAGCTATTGAAACTGATTTTGAAGAAGCAGGTAAATGTCCTAATCTTCAAAAGGCATTAGATGTTATGATGTCTAATAGTGAATCAGGTGCAATGAGAATTGGTACTATTCGTGTATATGGTACGGGTGGTACAAAAGGTGCTAACTGGGAAGCTTTCAGTAATTGTTTTTATAATCCCGGAAAGAATGATATGCTTCCTATGGAAAATATCTGGGATGCTAATAGTAGACATGCTGTTTGTGGTTTCTTTTTTCCGCAGATATGGGATTACGAACCTTTTATAGAAGATGGTAATTCTTTACTGTTTGCTTCTTGGAAGGATGATTATGATAAGAAACGTGGTGCAGAAAAAGAGAAAGATGCTGGTGAATATAATATTTATGTAGGTCAACGTGCTAACAGTCCTAATGAGGCATTTACGAACACACAAGAGAACATTTTTCACAGTCCGGAACTTACTAATCATATTAACGCTATTAAATATGATAAGTCTAATCATTTTTATGAAGATGGTTGGTATATACTTGATGATGGACGTGTTAGATTTGTTACTAAACAGGAATGTATTGAACGAGCTATATTTGGTTCCGATAGATTCCATGAATATATAACTGATGTACCTCATAATTCAAAGACTGATGTTCATGGTTGTATAAGAGAGTTTTATTCTCCTATTCCAAATGATGGTAGTCTTTATTTTATTTCTTATGACCCATATCGTGTAGATAAAAATAAAGAAGAAGTTAGTACAAAAAATTCACTTGCAAGTTTTCAAGTGTGGATGCGTACTAACAGTAAAACTCCTTACATGGGTAAACGACTTGTTGCTTCTTATTGTGGTCGTCTTGATACTATGGAAGCTGTCGATAAACTTGTTCTTTATGCTTGTTTACGTTGGAATTGTAAAGTTCTTTATGAGGCTGGTACTGGTGAACTTGTTACTAATTTCAAGAAATGGGGTTATAGAGATAAGTTATTAAAAGACCCAAGTAGTTATATTAATCGTAGTGTTGATGGCCCTCGTATTACAGGTTATGGTATTGTCATTGGTGATGGCGATATTAAGTTGGAAGGTATGCGCATGGTGCGGGATTTCTTATACGAAATTGTCGGAAAAACGTCCGACGATACACCAATATATAGATTTAATCAAATTTATGATATAAGTTTCTTATTAGAGTTAGATAGATTTATATTTGGGCGTAATGCAGACCGATTGAGTTCGGCTATTGTTGCAATGTTTGAATTTCGTAAAGATTCCCTTTTACTTGAACGAGAAGCTAACTCGAAAAGTAAAACTAATAACACTGGTCGTAAAGTTAATAGATTCCTAAAATGAGTGAACGTGATTTAAGAGCAACTCCACTTGTTATGCCTGACCAGCGTGCAAGTACTGCTACAAAACAAACGAAAGCTTGGTACATTCCTAATTGTAATTATTGGATTAATCTTGCTATTGGTCAGAATGATAAAACTGTTACGCAGAAATTTCTTGATGCTGCTAATGGTTTAGTAGACCCTAAGACTTATGAATATGTTCTTCGGAATTATATTGATAAGGTTGGTGAGAAAGCTGTAATGTATGGTGAGATACGTGATGTAGATTTTCTTACTCCTATTAAAGAACGATATATGGGAGAATTTATTAATATGTTCTCTAATTATCAAGTATTTAATAATGACCCTTCTGTAACTCTTGCTCGCAATAAAGTTCTTGCTGATAAAGTAATGGCTTATTGTAATCAAGAAATTATTAATCGTCTTAATGAGGCAGGATTTAATACTGGTCAAAAGACAATTAAACAGGGTGAGCTTAACGATATTATTGAAGAAGTTCTTAACGATTGGATTGACGATGTAACTATTACAACTCAAAAGCGTCTTGAACTTATTAATACTATCGTTGAAGCAAAAGATAAGTATCAACAATGCTATTTCTATTGGTGGGCTTGTGAAGAGGTTTATACTTATCGAGAAGTTTATAAAGGTGATGTTTATCTTCAAGTAATATCTCCTCTCGAATATTATCGTATTGAAAGTGGTCAACGATATATCGAAGATGATGATGCAGGAGTTCGTGTTTATCGAATGACTATTCCGCAAATCATTGATAGATTCCGTGATGAGCTTACCGATGCAGAAATGAATTATCTTAAAGATATTTATACTGTATCTCCTAAATATGAGCTCCTGATGGTATAGTTCAAATTTTCAATAAAACTGATTTTGCTGAACGTAAAGCTATCTTACATACTAACGCAGAAGCACTTCGTAGTGAAGCTCGATTATATGGTAAAGAAATTGATATTTATCATTATGTTTGGAAAACTGAAATTAAACAAGGTATTCTTAAACATCGAGATTTATTAGGAAATATCGTTGAAAGTGTTGTAGACGAGAATTATGAATTTGATGCTTCTGCTGGTGATATTGAAATTGAATGGGAATGGATAAATCAAGTTTGGGAAGGTTGGCGTATAGGTGGTTGTCATAGTGGTATTTATATTAAGCCACGACCTATCGAAGTTCAACGTGAAAGGTTTAACAATTATAGTGATTGTAAATTACCCTATAATGGTATTGTAGGTTTACATAAAGATAATCTTCGTAATCCTATTCCTTTCCGTGTTTTACCTTATCTTGCTCTTTATCGTATTTATACTTTACAACAAGAACGTGCAGTAGCTAAGTTTAAGTCTTGGTTATTATTTCCCGAAAGTATTCTCGCTGATAGTAGCGATATGACTACCGAAGAACGTCTTGCTGTTGCGAATAAAGATAGTTTCTTACCGTTTGATGATTCTGATGCACAACCTAATGCTTTACAATCTATTCGAGAAGTAGCTACAAGTGCTATTACGAATTATATTCAAATGCTTGATAATCTTAAACAAGGTTTGAAAGCAGAAGCTTGGGAAGCAGCTAATATGAATAATGCTCGCTTTGGTGATGCCAAAGATTATGCTGGTAAGGCTGTTAATGAATCGAATTATTCTCAAGCAATGACCGGAAGTGTTTGGAGTCTTGAATGTTTTAATCTCTTCCGTGAACGTGATTATGTTGCAAATATTGATTACAGTAAGTTTGCTTGGATTGATGGTAAACGAGGTTCTTATGTAGACCCGACGACTAATAAAGTTGTTGTAGTTGATATTGATGGTTCTTCTGATTTCTCTGGTAATATTGGAATTTATATTCGTAATAATGCCGATGTTCAGAATAAGCTGAACATGATGAAAGAACTTGCATTTAGTGCAGGTCAGAATGACCAACTGGAAGTTGCTATTGAAGCTATTGAGAATAATAATATTGCTTCTATTGCTAAGAATATTAAGAAAGCTATTCAAGCTCGTCGAGATTATGAACTTCAAATGCAACAAGTTCAACAACAAGCTCAAGCTGAAGTTGAACAAATTGTTAGTCAGCGTGAAGCAGCTAAACAAGAATTTGAAGCTCAACAAAATGCTCTTGATAGAGAACATGATGTTAATCTTGAGATTCTTAAACAAGAAGGTGAAAAAGAGATTTGGAATATGCGACTTAGGGTCGATACCAATGGAAATGGTAATATAGATAAAGATGAAGCTATGGCTGCTCAATCTGGTTACACTGCTTCTGATGTTAATAGAATAAAGTTACAAAAAGAATTAAAGCAATGGTGACCGAGAATTATCGACGGCGAGCAAGAGAACCTGCAAGATAATACTACTATAATTATTGATAATATATTATATATAGTATATCTTTGTTCATGTAATAATATTCAACTATAAATAAATACTAATATGGCTGTTGAAAAAGTTGTTATACCTGATGATGAAACTCAGGAGCAAAAACAAGAACGTCTTCGTAAAGAATTAGAAGAACGTAAAGCTAAGGAAGCTAAAGAAGCTCAAGAACGACGTAAAGCTGAAGAGGAAGCTGCTCGTAAGAAAGCTGAGGAAGAAGGTGAGAAGAGTGGTTCTACTGGTAATGGTGAAGAAGAAACTGAATCGGAACAAGTAGAAATTGATGGTACTCTTTACACACTTGATGATAACGGAAACGCCGTAGATGATAACGGTGAAATTAAGTTCACAAAAGAACAGATTGATGCAATGTCTGATGAAGGTGCTAATGAATTAGACGGTGATTATATCGAAGCTATTTCAAAAGCCAGTGGCATTGTTATTAAAGATGAGAAAGGTGAACCTGTTAAGTTTGAACCTACGATTGAAGGTTTTGCTAAACGTGAAGCTGCTGTAAAAGCTCTTGGTGAACGGGAGGGTTTTGCAAAAGGTTTTAACGAATTTTTAGCTAACAATCCTGATATTGCAGCTCTTGTTGAATATAAGAGTAAGTTCGGTACAATCGAAGGTTATTCAGCAAATGTAGATTATAGTAAAGTTGAAATCAAAGATGATGATGATTTACTTGCTGATTTAATCTATAAAGCTGAAATTCAAAAAGGTACTTCTCCGGAACGTGCCAAACGAATTGTTGAGTTTGCAAAAGCAAATAACACTCTTAAAGATGATGCAACTGAAAGTCTTAATTGGTTGCGTAAAACTCAAGAAAGTGAGATTAAAGCAATTCGTGAACGTGAGGCCAAAGAAATGCAGGCTGAACTTGAAAAAGAAATTAAATACTTTGGTGTTTCGTATGAAGATGATGGTACTGTAAAAGTTCATAATGCACCGGGTAGTCTTTATGATTTAATTGTTGTTAAAGGTCAGATTGGAGAATATGCCTTCCGAAAGAAGGTCTGAGAATTAAGACAACTGATGGTGAGAAACTTATTTCTCGTCAAGAGTTATTTGATTATTTCTCTCGTCCTGTTCAAGAGATTAATGGAATGGTTTATAGTCAAGCACAAATTGATGAGATTAATCGTCTTTCTAATCCTGCTGAATTGGCTATGCGATTTATTATGAATCTTGATGGTGGAGTTGACCAACTGATTAAAGCTGAACTTGCTAAAAAAGAAGTTAAACGTCTTCGTTCATTAGCAAGTAAGACTGGTAAAAACAATGGTAATCCCAGAGTCCAAAAGACTGCAAAGGATGATAAAATTGTTTTACCTATTAAATAAAGCAAATGTTCTTGCCTTATAATAATAACTTAACCAAAAATCTAATTTACAATGCGTGAAATTGGAACTGTAAAATTTGACTCGAATCAATATACAGATGCTAATATGCTTCTGAATTTTGATTTGATTGACCCTGTTAAACTTAATCGTAATCTTACTTATCTTTGGGGTAAGGATAGTGACAAGTATCCTCTTCTTACTCTTACTGAGGGTCAGGGTGCTGTTACAACAAAAGTTAAGCTGAATGGTGGTGATACTCAATATACTTGGGAAATTGCTTCTCGTCAGCGTGTTACTTCTCGTCTGAAAAAGCTGGTATCTGATAAAGCTGCTATTCAGCCTTATGGAACTGTTGAGGTTGAAATGGAGGATAATTGGTTTATTTATCAGCACACAGCTATTGCTCCTTCGGGTATGCAATGGCGTATTCAGAATGAGGGTATTGCTACTTCGACTGGTGGATACGTTTATCGTTTTACCAATATGTCAGGTGCTCCTATTTCGGCTGATGCTGTTGCAAAAGACTTCATTAGTGGTGCTATTTGGGCATTAGGTGCTTCGACTATTCCGGGTAGCAAGTCTGACGGAAACCGTTCGAATAACCAGTCGTTTAGCAAGGCAACCAATCAGTATGGTTACTATCGTTTCTCGAAAGAGATTGCTGGTAACATGGGTAATAAGGTTGTTAATATTGCGTTTGATACTGCATCCGGTGGTGAGCGTAGTCTTTGGATGCCTTATGAAATGAAGATGTGGGAAATCATGCGACGCGAGATGCTCGAAGAGGACTTGTGGTTCTCGGAGTACAACCGCGATTCGAATGGTATTATCCACTTAAAGGATGAAAAGACTGGTGAGGCAATTCCTCGTGGTGCTGGTGTTCTTGATATTCTCAAAGCCGTTGGTAATTATGAAACGTATTCTGTTCTGACACTTAATCGTTTTGACCGTATTATCACTCGTATCTTTGACAATCGTATTGATTCTACTGTTGAAGAACTTGTTCTTTATTGCGGTAAAGGTTTCGCACGAATGTTCAATGATGCTATCTACTATGATGCTCGTCTTAAGAATTACTTTGTAACTCTTGGTGATAACGAGATTAAGAGCGATGGTGAGATGATGTCTTATGGTAAGTATTTTAACCGTTATAAGATGTTTAATGGTAAGATTCTTACTGTCAAGATTGTTGATATGTTCGACCACGGTATTCGTGCTCGTCGTGACCGTGAAGCCGGTAATATGTATCAAGGTCTACCTATTACTTCTTATAGTGCTGTATTCCTTGACCATACTATGGGTTCGAATGGTGAGCGTAATATTAAGTTTGTTTGTGAAGAGGGTCGTGAGTATAAAGTAGGTGTCTATAAAGGTATGGCTGAACTGCCTGCTTCGTGGGGACTTGCAAGTGGTACTCAACTGTCGGATACGAAGGATATTGCTTCTTATGAAGTTCTTGGTTCGCAGGGTATCAATTTTGATAATCCTACTACTTCGTTCTGGCTTGATTTAGCTCTGAACTAAACACCCAATTTGAGTAGTAATAATCGAAAGGTTATTACTACTCATTAACATATAAAAGATTGAATAACTTAAAATGTTAAAAATATGATTAAAGTTAATCGTTCAGTTCGTATTGAATGGAGGAACAATCCTTCTTCTTTTGAACTTCGGAATAAAGATGCTTTCAAAACTGACTTTCTTCGTCTTGGTTCTGCTATTCGTCCTGTTAATGAACTGCTGAGCCGTAGTGAGGAAATGCGAGTTCTTCTTCCTACTGTTGTTGGTGTATCTCCTATTGATAGTTCTTGGCAAGAACGAATCACTACATACTTAAATGATTTTCTTCTTGAGATTCCTGTTCATGGCTTAGAGTTCGATACTTCTTACGTTTTAGATTTAGGTAATCCTGCTCTGAAAAGTAATATCGACGAACTTATTGGTAAACTTAAAAAAGCTGATAAGATTAAGAATGAAACTGGTTCGGAACTTGAAGCTATTGTTCTGAAACGGATTAAGGAACTTGATGAAACGGAACTTTATAAGTATGTTACTTTTGTTAATATTCCCGATTATATTAGTTGGAGATATTGCCTTTTAAGTAGCAAAGTTGCTAATAAGGTTGAAGACATTAATAAAAGCGTCAATATTCAATTTTATCTTACTTCGGATAGTGAGCGTAAAGCACTCAAAGCTGCTCGGACGAAACTTCGCACTGATGCTCTCAAGAAATATACAGAACTTATTAATAATCCGAATAGCGCACTTATCGACAATGTTGTTGTATCGACAGGTAGCGTAGGTGATTATTCGGAATTTATGGCAATGACTGCCGATGATAAGCAATCTGTTCTTCTTGAACTTATTGACAGTGACCCGCAGAAGTTTATTAGTATTGTTGATGATAAACATCTGGAGATGAAAGCTAAGATTACTATTTATCTTTGGATGAATATTATTCGACAACTTCCGAATAGTTCTATCATTGTCGATGCTTCTAATCCGGAAAATGTTATTGGTAATAATATTAATGATGCTATCTCGTATTTCTCGAATGATAACAACAAAGGTATTGTTGCCGAGTGGAACGCGAAGTATCGTAGTTTGAAAGGTTAGTCATGTATGAAACGGTAAAAGAGTTACACATCGAAATAGAGCAACGAATACAGCAAATAACATCTAATAGACATCGGAGTATTGCTCCTCAGTTTATTGATATGATGCTGAATCGAGCTGCCGTTAAATATATACAAACTAAATCAAATAGGAAAACTAATTATAAAGGCGAAGGTCTTGAAGATAGTAAAAAACGTGTAGATGATATTCAATCATTAAAGCGTGAAACACCGTGGCTTAAACTTAAACGTGATAAGCAAGATGCGGATTATCCAAATAGAGCTTTCGTTATTCTTCCGGGTGATTATCTAAAACTTATTTCTTCTACTTCTCGATTAACTTATGGTAAAACTCGACTTGTTGAGAATTTACATGAAGTTTATCCTGATGATGAAGTTAAGAATTTGTATTATCATCTAATAGATTTGTCTAAAATTGCCTTAACTGGTGATGAATTTAATGGACAAATTATTGTTAATGGGAATGAAATTGATATTTCAGATATTCTTTCTCTTTATGATAGTGATTCAGATAAGATTGATTTGTATGAAATTGCAGGTTTAACTTGTGATAGATTACGTCAAACTCTTTCTAATGAATATAATGTTTATTGGGAGAATCTGATTGGTCGTTATTATAAAGATTGTATTATTATTACTTCTAATGCAAAAGACGAAATTGCATTGAAAGTTAATAATACAGACATTCCTGTTATTACTTACAATACTACTTATGATGAGTTCGTAAATGTAGGAAATAAGTTTTCTGAAAATGATTTAATTGCTACCGAAAATATTCGAGCTACTCTAAATAACTTCTATGGTAATAAAAATAGACATCTTAATCCAATAAGTGAACTTGTTGATGATAGGCTGTTTGTTTATTATGGTGATGATTTTTGTGTTGATGCGGTTAAGATTTCATATATTAAGAAGCCACGTCTTTTTAATATTGATATTAACCAAATGTCAGATATGGAAGTTACACCTGATTTCATAGATAGTGTAGTTAGCGATATTCTTCTTGTTCTTAAAGATGACAGTTTTAGTGCTGTTAAACAACAATCAAATTTAGAATAGAAAATGAAAAGTGTAATTGTCGCAAATGATTTTCTGACAACACTTGCTAATAATGATGTTAGCAAGCTGACTCGCGGACAAGCTGTTCTTCTTAATTCGGCTGGTAAAGTCGTTGCAGCTGCTTCGGATGTAAAGGATGATGAGATGTTGCAGTTTGTTCTTGGTCTTGGTGATGGCAAGGTTAAACGCGGCGTTTGGATTAATCCTAAGTGGTCGAAGCAACATAAGGAAAAGTATCTTGCTCCTGCTGGTAAAACGTATAAGTTTACGAATCTCGTAGCTAATCGTGGTATTGGTTATCAAGGTTTCGATGCTGAGGTTATTATCTCGTGTAAGCCTATTAATTCTTTTGGTGGTTATCCTCTGGAAGTTTACAATGCCAGCGTAACTATCAACGGAATTGATGAAGCAAGTGCAGATATTATTGCTCGTCTGAAAGTTGAGGTTGAAAAGACTTTGACTAAGATTAATGCTCGTTTTGGTGCTGATAGCATCACGATTGATGATTTTACCGAAGCAAGTGTTACGTTCACTGGTGCCGCAGGTTTTGAATATTATGTGACGTTTGATGGTATTCTTCGTGCTACGCTTGAAGAGGGTGACGAGAATCAAACTCCGGTTGGTACTTATGACCAAGTTGCTAAACTTGAGAAAGAAGCAGATGTTGCCGGTGTAGGTTATAATCCTAATTTCAAGGAATATGACCGTGTTTATGGTGATATTTTTACAGCTACCGAGGGTGTTATGTATGACACTTATGTAATTACTTCTCGTGCTGATTTCACACATCCCTTTAATTTACATACAGAGGGTTTACAGGTTACTCAATTTATTGCTATTGACAATACCAAGAGTACTGCAATTACTGCACTTGAAGGGGTATTAGCACTCATTAAGTAAGAAATTGATTTGTTAAAAATGTAACCACAAGGATAACTCCTAATGCTATTAATTGTGGTGTTAGGAGTTATTCTCTTAATGATGCTAATGTTATGTGACAAGTGGGCGTGCAACCTCCTGCCCCACCGGGGAGCGAGGCCGCAGGCCGAGCCGT
>ERZ860023.543-NODE-543-length-21756-cov-2.952260_pt1 | contig 21756 bp, 20 predicted proteins | sample MGYA00509983_ERZ860023 | MGnify/ENA primary metagenome ERZ860023 (study PRJEB30046, sample SAMN00715180) | human gut metagenome | study: EMG produced TPA metagenomics assembly of the A metagenome-wide association study of gut microbiota in type 2...
TGAGGCCATCTCAACTCTATTTTGAGACAGCCTCTTCTGCTGTCAGACGGAAGTCTGACGCTTATTTCATTTTTGTTTCCAGATGCTTTTCTGTTTTACACCAGCCAGTTCCGGGTCAATCATGATACGGCCACAGTATTCGCATACGATGATTTTCTTGCGCATACGGATGTCGAGCTGTTTCTGAGGCGGAATCTTGTTGAAGCAACCGCCACAAGCATCACGCTGCACGTAAGTAATACCCAGACCGTTGCGTGAGTTCTTGCGGATACGCTTGAAAGCCTGAAGCAGACGCGGTTCGATGGTAGCTTCCAAATTCTTGGCTTTTTCTCTCAGTTTTTCTTCTTCCTGCTTGGTTTCTGAGATGATTTCGTCCAGTTCGTTCTTCTTTACTTCCAGATCTTTCTTTCTTTCTTCGAGCAACTGTTCGCTCTTTACGATTTCCTCTTCTTTCGACTTGATGCCGGCTGTATATTCACGGATACGCTTTTCGCAGAGTTCCACTTCCAGGCTCTGGAATTCGATTTCCTTAGTCAGTACGTCGTATTCACGGTTGTTACGTACGTTGTCCTGCTGACTCTTGTACTTTTCGATAGAAGCCTTGGCAGTTTCGATTTCGATTTTCTTGCTGGCTACGTTTGACTTCAGTTCTTCCATTTCAGCCTTGATGCTCTCGATTCGTGTGCTCAGACCCGTTACTTCGTCTTCCAAGTCCTGCACTTCCAGCGGAAGCTCTCCTCTCAGTGTCTTGATTTTGTCAATCTCCGACAACATGGTTTGCAACTGGTAGAGTGCTTTCAGCTTTTCTTCCACACTCAATTCATTCGGATCTTTCTTTGCTTCTTTAGCCATAGTTTTCTACAAGTATTTTATGGGATTGGTATTGACACGCGTCAGCTGTGCGTCGAGTGTCGGAAACTTTTCCCGTATGATTGAATATAATAAATCTTTTGTATATTGTTCGCTTTCGTAGTGTCCTATCTCTGCAATGAGAATGTCGTTCTCGTAGCTGAAATAGTCGTGGTATTTCACTTCGCCTGTCAGAAACACGTCGGCATGGGCTCTTACGGCCTTGGGCAGCAGGAAGGCTCCTGCTCCTCCACAGAGGGCGACGGTCTGGATGAGGCGTCCCGTCATGCGCGAATGTTTTACGCAGCCCACCTCGAACAGCTTCTTGACCCGGCGCAGGAAATCGGTCTCGGTTTCCGGTTCTTCCAGTTCACCTACGATGCCCGCTCCTGCCTGTGTCCATTCGTTCTGCAAGGGATAGAAGTCGTAGGCTGGTTCCTCGTAAAGATGTGCCTCGACGAGAGCTTTCTGCACCTTCCCTTTCAGGAATACCGGCAGCACGGTTTCAATCCGTACCTCATGCTCTTCGTGCAACTGGCCGATTTCTCCGCAGAAAGGATGTGTGCCCGGCTGTGCGCGGAAAGTGCCCTTCCCTTCCAGATTATAGCTGCAGGAATCATAGTTACCGATGCAGCCGCATCCGGCTTCGAACAAGGCATTGCGTACCTCGTCGGCCTGTGCCTTCGGTACGAAGGTAACCAGTTTCAGCAGCTGGTTTTCTTTCGGTTCCAGGATTCTTACGTTCTTCAGTCCGATTTTCTCGGCAATCTTGAAGTTGACGCCCTGAGGTGCGTTGTCCAGGTTGGTGTGCATCGAGAAAATCACGATGTCGTTCTTGATGGCCTTCAGGATGCAGCGTTCCACGTAGTCGCGTCCGGTAATCGACTTGTAGCCCTTGAAGATGAGCGGATGGTGAGATACAATCAGGTTATATCCCAGTGCGATGGCTTCATCCACCACGGCTTCGGTTACGTCCAGACACAACAAAGCCCCTGTAGCTTCCGCGTCTGTCAATCCGATTTGCAGTCCGGCATTATCGAATCCGTCCTGTAAAGGCAGAGGCGCGAATATCTCAAGGGCATTCACAATTTCCTTAATTTTCATATTTCGCGAAAAATTTCATGCAAAGATAGGACTTTTCGCGCACATATCCATGCAGGAAGTATTCGTTTTTGTATTTTTTCATGAATATTCCTTCACTTGCGGGCATGAGAAAGCCCCGCTACACCCTTTCGGACGTAGCGAGGCTTCTCACTTATACACCTTTAAACAAAATGAATTTCTGTATTATTTACGAGCTTCTGCAATGTAAGCCAATGCTTCCTTACATTTTTCTGTGACATAAGTCCAGTCTTCAGCAGCTACCTTGTCTTTCGGGAACAGCTTAGAACCCATACCTACGCAGAATACTCCGGCCTTAATCCATGAAGTCAGGTTTTCCTGAGTAGGTTCTACTCCACCGGTTACCATCAGCTTAGACCATGGCATCGGAGCCAGCAAACCTTTTACCAGTTTCGGACCCAGTACGTCGCCCGGGAAAATCTTGCAGAGGTCGCAACCCAGTTCCTGTGCGAAACCTACTTCAGACACGCTACCGCATCCCGGAGTGTAAGCTACCAGACGACGGTTGCAGACTTTTGCGATTTCAGGGTTGAATAACGGACCTACCACGAAGTTAGCACCCAACTGGATGTACAGAGAAGCTGTAGCAGGGTCTACGATAGAACCTACACCCATTGCCATTTCCGGACATTCTTTTGCTGCGAATTTCACTACTTCAGCAAATACTTCGTGCGCAAAGTCACCACGGTTAGTGAATTCGAATGCACGTACACCACCGTCATAGCAAGCCTTTACCACTTTTTTTGCTACTTCTGCATCCTTGTGATAGAATACAGGAACCATACCTGTTGAACCAATCTTGTTCAACACTGCAATTTTATCGAATTTAGCCATTTTTTCTAACCTTAAATGAAATGTTGTTTGTTTGAGTGATTATCTCTGTACGCGACCGCTAGCGTCACCACCAGCCAGTGCTTCTACTTCTTCTACAGATACCAGGTTGAAGTCACCGTTGATAGTGTGCTTCAATGCTGAGGCTGCCACTGCGAATTCCAATGCTTCGCCCTGAGTAGCTTTGGTCAGCAAGCCGTGGATAATACCACCTGAGAATGAGTCACCACCACCTACACGGTCAATAATCGGGTCGATGTCGTAACGCTTAGAAGTATAGAATTCTTCACCGTTGTAAATCATCGCCTTCCAGCCGTTGTGAGTAGCAGAGAAAGATTCACGCAAAGTAGAAATTACATACTTGAATCCGAATTCCTTAGCCATGGCTGTGAAGATTCCCTTGTAGCCTTCTGCATCGGTCTTACCGCCTTCTACGTCAGCATCCGGTTTGAAGCCTAAGCAAAGTTCAGCATCTTCTTCGTTACCGATACAAACGTCTACATATTGCATCAACGGGCGCATGATAGACTGTGCTTTTTCTTTTGTCCACAGTTTTTTGCGGAAGTTCAAGTCAACAGAAACTGTTACTCCGTGACGTTTTGCAGCTTCACAAGCCAATTTAGTCAGTTCAGCAGCCTTGTCAGAGATAGCCGGAGTAATACCAGACCAGTGGAACCAGTCAGCACCTTCCATGATAGCATCAAAGTCGAAGTCGCAAGAATCAGCTTCAGCGATGGCAGAGTGAGCGCGGTCGTAGATAACCTTGCTAGGACGCATAGAAGCACCTGTTTCCAGGTAGTAGATACCTACGCGGTCACCACCACGGGCGATGTAGTCAGTCTTCACACCGTATTTGCGCAATGCGTTTACAGCTGACTGTCCGATTTCGTGTTTCGGCAATTTGGTTACGAAGTATGCTTCATGACCATAGTTGGCACAGCTTACAGCTACGTTTGCTTCACCTCCACCGTAAACTACGTCAAAGCTGTCTGATTGAACAAAACGAGTATTGCCCGGTGTAGACAATCTCAACATGATTTCGCCTAAAGTAACAATTTTTCCCATTGCTAGATATTTTTATACTTATATGATTAATAATGTAGTTCTTAGCTTGTATCACAAAAACGGTTCTTTTAGCGGTTACTTTTGAAATATCCATTTTGTGTACGCACACAAAGGTACGGTTTATTTTTTAAAAACCAAAATAAGTTATATATTTGTATCGAAAAAAATGAATTTTTACTGAATGCACAGATTTTACAATATAATAAGGTAAGAACGCATGGAGAAACAGCAAGATAGAATCCGAATCAAGGACATCGCCCAGATGGCCGGAGTATCGGTGGGAACAGTAGACCGTGTACTTCACTCCCGGAGCGGTGTGTCTGAGTCTAGCCGCATTAAAGTGGAAGAAATATTGAAGAAGCTGAACTATCAGCCCAACATGTATGCCAGTGCGCTGGCTTCGAACAAGAAATACAGATTTGCCTATCTGCTCCCTTCGCACAATGAAGGTGATTACTGGAAGGATGTGGAACGTGGCATGCAACAGGCCATCACCCGTTTTTCCGATTTCAATGTTTCTCTGTCCGACTATTATTATGACCAGTACGAGTCAGGTGCCTTTATAGAAAGTGGTATGCGCATTTTAGAAGCACAGCCCGACGGAGTCATCCTTTCGCCTACTGTAGAAGAAGAAACTGAACGGTTTGTCAGCCTGCTGCGCGAAGCCGGCATTCCGTATGTATTTATTGATTCGAATATTGCTCGGCTGGAGCCGCTGGCTTTCTACGGACAGCATGCCCAGCGGAGCGGATACTTTGCCGCCCGCATGTTGCGTCTGCTGGCTAGTGGCGAACCGGAAATTGTTATCTTCCGTCAGATAAACGAAGGACGTCTGGGTTCGAACCAGCAGCTCCATCGTGAAGAGGGCTTCTATGAATACATGAAGGAGCACTGTCCTGAACTGAAGATGTGGGAACTGAACCTCTATGCCAAACAGCCGGGTGAAGATGCTTCGTTGCTGGACGATTTTTTTGCGGCGCATCCGAACGTGAAGTGCGGTATCACCTTCAACTCGAAGGCGTACATCATCGGCGAGTATATGCAGCGTCACGGACGTACGGACTTCCACCTTATGGGTTACGACCTGCTGCGTCGCAACGTGGCTTGCCTGAAGGAAGGAGTGATTGACTTCATCATAGCCCAGCAGCCTACCGTGCAGGGATACAACAGCATTGAATGTCTGTGCAACCACCTGATTCTGCGCAAGAAGGTGAAGGACTGCAACTACATGCCTATCAACCTGATTACGACGGAAAACATCGATTTCTACTTCGATGCACATGTCAACGAATAACCTGATTACATTGCTATTAATATGAAAACAACTTATTTGAGAATCAACCCGGCCGATAACGTGGCGGTGGCTATTTCTCCCCTTCATGCAGGAGAAACCATTGAGGCAGACGGACGGGTGATTACCCTGCGCACGGATGTGCCTGCCGGCCACAAGGTGACGCTGAAGAATTTCCAGGCTGGAGAGAATATTATTAAATACGGCTACCCCATCGGTCATGTTACCGTTGATGTACCCGAAGGTACATGGGTGAGCGAGAAAGAAATCAAGACTAATCTGGCAGGGCTGCTGGATTATACTTACCAGCCTGTGGAGGTGCATACGGATATTCCTATGGAACACCGCACGTTCAAAGGTTATCGCCGTCGGAACGGAGACGTAGGCGTGCGTAACGAGATCTGGATTATCCCGACTGTGGGCTGTGTGAACGGCATCGTGAACCAGCTGGCCGAGGGACTTCGCCGCGAAACGGACGGAGGAAAAGGAGTGGATGCCATCGTGGCTTTTCCGCATAATTATGGTTGCTCGCAGTTGGGCGAAGACCATGAGAATACAAAGAAGATTCTGCGCGACATGGTGCTGCATCCCAATGCCGGAGCCGTGCTGGTAGTGGGATTAGGATGCGAGAACAACCAGCCCGATGTGTTCCGTGAATTTATCGGTTCGTATGATAAAGACCGTATCCGCTTCATGGTGGCACAGAAGGTGGACGATGAATATGAAGAAGGTATGCGCATCTTGCGTGAACTGTATGCCAAATGCTGTCAGGATGAGCGTACGGATGTGCCCCTCTCCGAGTTGCGTGTGGGACTGAAATGCGGTGGTTCCGACGGTTTTTCAGGTATTACGGCCAATCCGCTGCTGGGTATGTTCTCCGACTACCTGATTGCGCAGGGAGGTACTTCAGTGCTGACGGAGGTGCCTGAAATGTTCGGGGCAGAAACCATCCTGATGAACCGTTGCCGTACTACAGAATTGTTCAACCAGACGGTGAGTCTGATTAATGATTTCAAGGAATACTTCCTTTCACATGGAGAGCCCGTGGGCGAGAATCCTTCGCCGGGTAACAAGGCCGGAGGTATCTCTACACTGGAAGAAAAAGCACTGGGTTGCACACAGAAATGCGGAAAGAGTTACGTATCGGGCGTGATGGCCTACGGGGAACGCTTGCAGACGAAGGGATTGAACCTGCTGTCGGCTCCTGGCAATGATCTGGTAGCAGCTACTGCCCTCGCCTCTTCCGGCTGCCACATCGTGCTGTTCACTACAGGACGCGGTACGCCGTTCGGTACCTTCGTGCCTACTATGAAGATTTCTACCAACTCCAACCTGGCGGCGCATAAGCCCGGCTGGATTGACTTCAATGCCGGTGTCATCGTAGAAAATGAGCCGATGGAAACCACTTGCCGTCGTTTCATCGATTATGTGATTCAGGTGGCCAGCGGAGAACCCGTGAACAACGAAAAGAAAAACTACCGCGAAATCGCAATTTTCAAGAATGGTGTAACCCTTTGATAAACAATTGTTTATTATTTTTCTTAAAACCCATAAAAAAACGCAAGTACGTTTGTCCATGAACGTACTTGCGTTTTATTTAAAACGTCAAAGCGTTTTGATTAAAATGTACTTGCGTTTAAATGTAAACGCCTTTGCGTTTTCTTTCAAATGCAAAGGCGTCTTTTTTATCCCTCAATTTCACTCAGTTCCAGCCAACGCATGGTCTTCTCGTCCAGCTCGTCATTGAGCAGAGGCAGACGCTTGGATTTCTCGGTCAGTTCGTCTACGCTGAGTGTACCGCTGCACAAGGCTTCTTCTATCTGTTTCTTTTCTTCCTCCAGTGCGGCAATCTCTTTTTCCAGCTGTTCGAATTCCTTCCGTTCCTTGAACGTCATGCGGCGCTTGTCGTTCAGGCGGACACGCTGCGTCTTTTCTTCCTTAGGTTTGGCTGCTTCCTTTTCGTGTTCTGCCTTGGCCAGCTTCCAGTCGCGGTAGTCAGAATAGTTGCCGGGGAAATCGCGGATGTCGCCCTGCCCTTTGAATACCAGCAGATGGTCTACCACTTTGTCCATGAAGTAGCGGTCGTGGCTCACCACGATGACGCATCCCTTGAAGTTCTGTAGGTATTCTTCCAGCACCTGCAGTGTCACGATGTCCAGGTCGTTGGTCGGCTCGTCCAGCACCAGGAAGTTCGGGTTCCGCATCAGTACCGTACAGAGGTACAATCGGCGTCGTTCTCCCCCGCTCAACTTGTACACATAGCTGTGCTGTGTTTCGGGCGTGAAGAGGAAATGTTGCAGGAATTGTGAAGCCGTCAGCCGTTTGCCGTTGCCCAGTTCAATTACCTCGGCGATGTCCGTAATTACGTCAATCACCTTCATCTGCTCGTTAAACTGAAGCCCCTCCTGCGAATAGTAGCCAAAGCGTACCGTTTCGCCGATGTCCAGCGTACCGCTGTCGGGTTTTTCCAGTCCCATCAGAATCTTGATGAAGGTGGATTTACCCGTACCGTTGTTGCCCACGATACCCATCTTCTCGTAGCGGGCAAAGATGTAGGAGAAATCATCCAGAATCTTCAGGTCGCCGAAGTGCTTGCACAAGTGGTCGGACTCAAAAATCTTGGAACCGATGTACGAAGCCTTGACATCCAGTTTCACGTTTGCGTCGTACGTGCGCTGTTTGGCCACCTTCTCCAGTTCATAGAAGGCTTCTTCGCGGTAACGGGCTTTGTGGCCGCGTGCCTGCGGCATACGGCGCATCCATTCCAGTTCCGTGCGATACAGGTTGTTGGCACGGGCAATCTCCGCATTGGTCGCTTCGATACGTTCCTGCCGTTTCTCCAAGTAGTAGCTGTAGTTTCCTTTGTAGGAATACAGCTGACGGTTGTCTATTTCAATGATTTCCGAGCACACACGGTCCAGAAAATAGCGGTCGTGTGTCACCATGAGCAAGCTCAGGCTGCCACGGTTCAGGTACTCTTCCAGCCATTCCGTCATGTCCAGGTCGAGGTGGTTAGTCGGCTCGTCCAGAATCAGCAAATCCGGTTCGGTAATCAGGATGTTGGCCAGTGCCACGCGCTTCAACTGCCCGCCGGACAGATGTCCGATTTTCTGGGAAAAATCGCGGATTTTCAGTTGCGAAAGAATCTGCTTGGCACGTCGTTCATAATCCCACGCCTTTTCGTGTTCCATCCGCACCAGCAGCTCGTCCATGCCGGGGTTGCCGGGTGTTTCCATGCACCGTTCATATTCCTTAATCAGCTCTACGGTAGAGTTGCCGTGATAAAAGCAGGCCTCCAGCACCGTCAGCTCTTCGGGATATTTCGGGCTCTGTTCCAGATAGCCCACGCGTAAATCGCGGCGGAAGGTGATTTTTCCTTCGTCGTAGCCTTCCTTACCGGCCAGGATATTCAGTAAGGTGGTTTTTCCCGAACCGTTCTTGGCTATCAGTCCGATGCGCTGTCCTTCTGCAATACCGAAAGATATGCCGTTAAAAAGGACCAAGTCGCCGAACGACTTGGTCAGGTTTTCTACTTGTAAATATGGAGTCATAATCTAATTCGTAGCTTCTAAAAATAGGATGCAGACAGGATTAGTCCATCGTCGCTTCCACTTCGTTCTTTATCCGTTCGAATTCCGCTTTCAGGTCGCATGGCTGTCCGCTCTTCGCCTTGTCCCATATCAGGGAAATTGGGTTGACCATTACTTTTGAATCGCGGAAACGCAGTGCCGGAGATTCTTTCTGTCCGTCGATGACCGTCACCCATTCCATGCCGTCCATCTCGTTGACCAGAATCACGCCGAATGCCGTGCCGAAGCTTTCCCACGCCTGACGCTGTTTGGGGTTGAAACGTCCGCTATCGATTACTTTCTGCAAGTTTTCCAAGTCGGCCGCCGTTCCGGTAAAATCCTTGGTCAGTTGTTTTTTCACTGTAGAAACGGCCCAGTCATAATTCTCGTTTATCTGATTAATTTCCAGAATACGGACCGGAATTACTTCCTTCACCGGTTTGTCGGATACATTGCGCACCTTCAGGGAAGCTACAATAGCTTCGCCAGCCTTGGGGATCTCGCCCTTGGCTACGGTGAACGAGCACTCTACGGAAATCTCTCCTCGACCGGTTACCCAGATGTGGGTGGTGTACCACACACCATTCTCCTGAAAGCTTTCGGAAGAATAGACGCAGTCCCATGAACCGACTTTCACCTTCTTGGCCCCGCGTACCTGATGCAGTTCGTCTTCCAGACATTCGTTGGCATAGGCTGACGAATTGCCCCGGTAGGCAGAAATACGGAAGTTCCCGGTCCATTTGTCAGGGTTGTAAAACAGAAAGCAGTCTTCCGAATCTTCAAACTCGCACCAGTTGTCGGGATATTCCAGTGAAAAACAGGAACCCGGAGAAATGTACTTTTTCATAACGTTTTTTGTTTTTAGTATTAGAGATAAAGGTTTATTTCAGCGGAAGAATCTCAATCCAATAATCATCCGGGTCATTGATGAAATACAGTCCCATCTGTTCATTCTCGAAGCAAACACAGCCCATTTCCTTGTGGAACTTGCGTACTTCATCGTAGTCGCCTGCCACACGGAGACAAAGATGGCTTTCGTTTTCTCCCAGTTCGTAGGCTTCCGTATGGTCGCGCAGCCAGGTCAGTTCCAGTGAGAAACCCGTGCATCCGTCGGTAAGGTATACCAGGATGAAAGAGCCGTCGGCCGCTTCCTTGCGGTGAGACTCATGCAGTCCGAGCGCCTTTTCGTAGAATTGGATACTTTTTTCAAGATTAGTTACGTTGATATTGAAGTGGTCAAATCTTCCTTTTATTTCCATTGTCTTTTTATTTTAAGTTGATATAGTGGTCTAAGTTCAATGTTTCGCCGCGACGGACAGGAGTAAGAACCTGAGTCCCTTCCGATGCGGCCAAAAGTGCAAAAGCCGAAGCCTTCTCAAAAGCTTCGTCGAAGTGCATCGGTACAAATATAGTCGTTTTTATCCGTTTCACAAATTGTAAAGGCCCTCGCATGTATTCCTTTCCCAAACGAGGGTCGACCGGAAACAGCACGATATCCATTTTTTCCTTGCAGACGGCAATGTCTTCCAGCTCACGAAGGAAGAAAGCTTCGTCACGTTTCCACTCCTCCTCCGGACTTTCATCCATCCAGTGCCAGTTGTTCAGGTCGCCAGCATGGAATACGGTAGCTCCTTCCGGGGTCTGGACTAAAAAAGAGATGCCTATGTCCGTCGAGCCGAAAGCCCGCACGGTGAGATATTCGTCACGATAGGTGTCTCCTTTCGCCAGTGTGTGGAGATTTCCGTTTTCTTTGTCCTTGTCAGAAAGAGGAATGTCAGTCGAAAGCAGATAGACGATGTCAGGCCGAAGCGCTTTCCAGGAGAGTATCTGCCGGTTAAAGTGGTCGGCATGCGCATGACTGAAAACACATACAACCGTCCTTCACGTGAAAGAAGCTGTTCGTGCACGATGCCTTTGTCGGCCGACACGGAGTCTTCGAAATAGTCGAAAATAAGCGTGTAACCTTCCCCCAGCAGGGCGAAGCCGCTATGATAAAGATAAATCAGTTTCATGAGATTGAGGTCTTATTTGGCCGCAATGGGCTGCACATACGCGCGGGTGGCCTTGTCTATCTCCAGGAACATGTAGTTCACTTTGCCCGAATGAATCAGATCCTTGTGTTCGTTGTAAATGCGGGTAGCATATTCCTTGGATTTCTCAAACATGAACTTTGATACGCTTTCCTGCGATTTTCCCGCCATTGTGGAGTCGAGTTTCTCTTCCGGGAAGAAGTCATCCAGGTTTACGTCGCCAATCATGGACGTTTCCAGGAAATGAATCTCCTGGTGCAAACGGTCGGTGTAATAACCCACAAACATGTGACCCGGCACGCGTACCAGAATCGGATTGATATTGATGGCTTTCAGCAATGAAGCAAATAGTACGCTTCCGTCCACACAGTTAATCTGTGCCGACTGAAGGGCATCGTCGAAGGTACGTACGCGCTGAGTAAAGACCACGTTGGACGACAGGCTGCTGTTGCTGATGGAGCTGTATTTGAAGCCTCTTTTCTGCAAGACATACCACAAGGCATACACCTGCTTATCTACGACTTTCGGGTCCTTGCTCTGGTATCCCCAGAAACGGTTGACAATGCGTGAATCCAGTGCCTCGCGTAGCACCTGGCTGATGTTGGGATTGTCTTCGTTGACGTAGGCCGCAAAGAAATCGCCTGTGTCGTGAAATTTCATTTTGCTGTCGATGTAACCTAACAGGCATTCATTGATGCTGCGTACGGAATACGTATGTACCGCCGAATATGTCCGGTTGTTATTTACCTTTGCTTGTATGGACACGGTGACAGGCATGGCCTGAGTATTTTCCAGCAGAGCTTGATAATTCCATATCACATCCGGGAAAACCAGGTATTCCTTTCCTGATTCCGGCAGAATGAATTCAGAAACCGAATGAGCAAAGAAAGGAGTTTCTGCTAATTCTATGTGAAGTTTGCTGTTGGCATGCGGACTGCGTATTTTAATGCCGATACACGATTTGGGGTTTCCCAGATAAGTACTGTCGGCCGGCACAATCAGTTGGGCATCGGTCGTAGCTGTAGACAGGATGGTGACCGGAAAGATATTTCCTCCTAGTTCGTCGGTAATTTCCAGTCCGGACGAGAAAGGTTCGTATCTGTAAATATATAAAACCGAAGCCGTTACTGTCAGAATAGCCAGTATGAAAGTGGCCAGCTTCCATTTATTCTCTCCCCAAATTGTACGCATGTTCAGTTGCATTGTCACAAAATTTCCTGTTAAACAAATTGGGAGCAGACCATAAAGACATTTCCCTTACGGTCTGCTCCTTGTTACGGTTATCTTACCGCAATACTTTCAATTTCTACCAGCACTCCTTTCGGCAAAGCTTTGACAGCTACCGCAGAACGAGCAGGATAATCGCCTTCGAAATACTTGGCATATACGGCATTCATTTCACCGAACAGTGCCATATCTGCCAGGAACACAGTGGTTTTTACCACATTGGCAGTTGTCAGTCCGGCTTCTGCAAGTACATTCTTGATATTTTCGAAGACCTGAGTAGTCTGTTCAGTTATTCCACCTTCTACTACTTCGCCTGTAGCCGGATTTACCGGAATCTGGCCCGACAAGAATACCATGCCGTTTACTTCTACTGCCTGGTTATAAGGACCAATGGCAGCAGGAGCCTTTTCTGTAAAAATTACTTTTTTCATAAGCGTTAATGTGTCAATTAAATTGTATTTTCAACGCTAAATTAGCACAATTCTTTTAATCCGTGGACAGAAACTGTAAAAAAAGTCCGCATTTATTCGTGTTTATAACAAAAAACACTTACTTTTGTACTCGCAATAATGCAAAAAGGTATTTGGAAACGTCTTCGTATCCAATCCGAATTCAATAAAAAACAATCAAAAATCATTGATAATTCAAATGTGTGAAAGAGGAAAGAGACCTCTGAACGGTTTGTCATGCTTCACACACCCAATATTAATAATTCATTTAACCTATTTATGTACAATATCATTCAATTAAACGACAAAAATTTGTCTGAATTGCAGCAGATTGCCAAAGAGTTGGGTCTGAAAAAGGTCGATTCACTGAAAAAAGAAGAGCTGGTGTATCGTATCCTGGATGAGCAGGCAATTGTCGGTGCGACAAAAAAAGTGGCCGCACAGCAAAACAACGAAGAACGCAAGGAAGGACAGCTACGTAAGCGCTCGCGCATCAGTATAAAGAAAGAAGGGGACAAAGTATACACGGCTACCAAAGACAAAGCACAGAAGCTGGAGGCCAATACTCCTGCCCTTCCAGCACCGACTCCTTTGTTCAAGGAAATTCCTGCATTGCCGGAGCAAACGGAAACTGTTGCACCGGTTGCAGAAAAAATAGCTCAGCCGGAAGTTGCTGCTGCTCCTGCCACTGAAGAAAAGCCTAAAGCCAAGCGTGGACGTAAGCCGGGTTCGAAAAATAAATCTACTCTGGCAAAAGAAGCACAGGAAGCCGCTGAAAATAAACCCGCTGAGGTTGCTGCTAAACCGGCTCCGCTTCCCATCGATGATGACGACATGGAACTTCCACCGCTCGACTTGAATAATAACGATTTCATTCCTATCGAAGATCTTCCGTCAGAGAAATTTGAAATACCTTCTGAATTGCTGGGTAAATTTGAGGCTACCAAAATGGAGGCGCCTGTAATGCCGGCTAAAGAACCGAAACAGAAAAATCAGCAGCGTCAGGCTCGTCAGAATAATCGCAATAACCGTCCTAATAACAATAATAATAACAACAATAATCAGGGAAAGGACAACAATCCGCAGCCTGCTGCCAACCAGAATGCGCAAGAGCAACTCTCTTCTCCTTCTACCGAGACTCCTGCTAGTAATGCTCCGGCACCAGCTCCCAAACCAGTAGAAAAAGTCTACGATTTTGATGATATTCTTCAAGGTACCGGCGTACTGGAAATCATGCCCGACGGATATGGGTTCCTCCGCTCTTCAGATTACAACTATCTTTCTTCACCCGATGACATTTATGTGTCACAGTCGCAGATTAAGCTGCTCGGCTTAAAAACTGGTGACGTGGTAGAAGGTACTATCCGTCCGCCTAAAGAAGGCGAAAAATATTTCCCGCTGGTAAAGGTTTCTAAAATTAACGGATTGGACCCGGCTTTGGTGCGCGACCGTATTCCGTTTGATCACCTTACTCCGCTCTTTCCGGATGAAAAATTCAAATTGTGCAAAGGATATAACGATAACCTGTCGGCTCGTGTAGTTGATTTGTTTGCACCTATCGGAAAAGGACAGCGTGCGCTGATTGTGGCACAGCCTAAGACCGGTAAGACTATCTTGATGAAGGATATTGCCAATGCCATTGCAGCCAATCATCCGGAAGTGTATATGATTATGCTGCTCATCGATGAACGTCCGGAAGAAGTAACCGATATGGCTCGCAGTGTGAAAGCAGAGGTAATCGCTTCTACTTTCGATGAACCGGCAGAACGTCACGTGAAGATAGCTGGCATCGTACTGGAAAAAGCAAAGCGCATGGTAGAATGCGGACACGATGTCGTAATCTTCCTGGACTCTATCACTCGTCTGGCTCGTGCCTACAATACGGTTTCTCCGGCATCTGGTAAGGTACTTTCCGGTGGTGTGGATGCCAATGCGTTGCACAAACCCAAACGTTTCTTCGGTGCGGCACGTAACATTGAAGGTGGAGGCTCACTGACAATCGTGGCTACTGCATTGATTGATACGGGTTCTAAGATGGATGAAGTTATCTTCGAAGAGTTCAAGGGAACAGGTAACATGGAGTTGCAGCTGGATCGCAACCTGAGCAACAAGCGTATCTTCCCGGCTGTCAACATTGTGGCTTCAAGTACTCGTCGCGACGACTTGTTGCTTGACAAGACTACGCTCGACCGTATGTGGATCCTCCGCAAATACTTGTCGGACATGAATCCTATCGAAGCAATGGATTTCGTGAAAGACCGTCTGGAGAAGACAAAAGACAACGAAGAGTTCCTGATGAGTATGAATTCTTAAAAGAATATAGCATTTACATAAAGAAAAGCAGGGAGAAAATCCATGAGTGGGGTTTCTTCCTGCTTTTCTTATGATTTTATATCTCTGAGTGAAAGAAAATAACTCACTTTAAAGATTATCCGCGACTAGCAATCTCAAGTATGTCTGCCGACTAACGGATGCAATTGTTTGGCAAAGAATAATTCTATCACAGGCATAATGTCTTTCATGTCAGACGCAAATTCCAGGGCATTTAATCTGACTTCCAGTCGTAGCTCCTTTGCCCAGTGAAAGAGCTGGAGCCCCTGTGTAGTAGGTGTTTTATAGTATCCTAAGTGCTGGATTACTCGTCCCCAGAAATTTTCTTTGCATTTTCCTACGTATAAGATCTTTGTGCGTCTGTCATAGTTTTTGTAGATGACGGGAGTGGCTCTTTGTTTTTTCTGCTTATACTCTTTTAAGGTCTTGATTATGTCATTGTTAGAGTGGGAAGATGTAATTTCATACCAATATAGTACAGGTCCCTTTATTTGCATCAAATCCTGAAGTAAATTTTGATATTGGACGGATTGGGTGATGTCTTTACTCAGAAAGTCTTCCAGATTCTCACACTTGATATGATAATAGAATTCTTTATAGACATTATTTCTGCGCAGGTTTTCCAGACTGTTGCATGTGTCTGATAGAAAATCGGATAATATATGATTCATCTTTACCGGTTTTTTTAATATATCCATGTAGATTAAAAATTTTAGGATAAGTAAAAGATAAGTGCAAAACCTCAAAAGTGAGGTTTATATCCTTTTTTTAATCTATAAATCGGAGAAAGTTTCTTAGAAAAGTAAAGGCTAATACCCTTAATTATCAGAATATTAGCCTTTAAACACTGATGAGCGGCAAGCGGGACTCGAACCCGTGACCCTCAGCTTGGGAAGCTGATGCTCTACCAACTGAGCTACTGCCGCGACTTTGGTGATGCAAATATAGAATTTATTTTTTAGAATAGTCCGTTTTCTCCGATTTTTTTCGTGAGGGAAATAGAAAAATTCCTTTCTCCAGCTATTCCCAGAGCTCGTACAGTCCGGTTTCTCCCCAATAGTGATGTACAGTGGTGGCAAAACAGTTTTTATAGCGAAAGAAAAACGAACCCGATACTTCTCCACCTTTTAAATTACAGACTGGTGTTTGCAGTGAAGTAGTTTCTTCCGTAGGAACAATGTCAAAATAACGGTACTCATATCCTTTCAGACATAAATCACGGTAGTGTGTCTGACGGTATCCGCTGCACGGACGGTTATCTTTCACAATGACCGAATAAGGCAGAATTCCCGCCATTTCGTAAGCTGTACCTCCGGGACGTGCGGTCAGCGTCTGTCCCAGCAAGGCCATTCCCCCTCCTTCTGCCAGCAGTTTTCCTCCTTTTTCTACGTATTCGCGCAACTGCTCCATCAGGCGTTTCCGACGATGCAGCTGACGGGCAAACAGTTCCGGATATCCTCCAGGCAGATACACGATGTCCGCCTCGGGAAGTTCACTGCCATATACCGGACTGAAACGTGTGATGTCTCCTTTCGTCTTGTTTATGCTCTGGCAATATGCAAAAGGAAAAGCTGGGTCAGAAGCCAAGGCGATTCGCTGTTTACGCTTGTCGGTCCATATATCCGTTTCTGTCTCGGAAATGTAAGGAAGTGAATAGGTACAAGGGAAAATACGGGTGGAAAGGTTCAGCAATTTGTCAATGTCTACATGCTGTGCCAGTTGTTCCGCCACTTGATTGAGAAGTTGGTCAAGACTCTTCCTTGCAGGAAGTGTCAGTGCCTGATGACGAGGTGGAAGGCCTGCTTCCTCCAGATAAGGGAGATAGCCTAAGCATTCCACCCCGGCCTCGGCACAGGTTTCGCGCAGGAAACCATATTGCGCAGCCGAAGTGACCTGATTGAAAATCACTCCGGCTATTTTCAGTTCTGTATTGAAGTGTTTGAAGCCATACAGCATGGCAGCGGTGGAATAGCCCACATTGCGTGCACTCACCACCATTACCACAGGAATTTTCATCAGTCGGGCCATTTCGGCGCTGCTTCCCTGCGTTTTCCGGAATCCGTCGAACAAACCTGCCCGTCCTTCTACCACGCACACGTCGGACTTCTCTCCATAATGATTGTAGACGGTTTGCAGGTGGCTGCGTGAGCTCAGCCAGGTGTCCAGACTTACCGGTTCACGGTCGGCAGCCAGCGCATGATAGCGAAGGTCTGCCAGTTCAGGTCCGCATTTGAAAGACTGTACACGCAGGTTACGTTGACGCAACGCACGCATCAGTCCCAAAGCAACGAGGGTCTGCCCGCTTCCAGGCATCATGGCTCCGACAAGAAACTGTGGCTTCATCTGCTTATGACAATCCTTCTATTTCTCCGTTTACAATGTCAATGTGCAATGCCTGCGGTTCTTTCGGCAATCCCGGCATACGCATCATTTCACCAGCCACTACTACCAGCATTTCTGCACCTGCATTGATGACGATGTCGCGCACGGCAAAGTTGAAGCCGGAAGCCACCCCATAAAGTTTCGGGTCGGTAGAGAATGAATACTGTGTCTTGGCTATGCAGACAGGGAAGTTGGTGTATCCCAGGTCTTTTATCATCTGAATCTTCTTGCGGGCAGCCGGACCGAACAAAACTTGTTTGGCACCATACAATTCGCAGGCAATCTTGGTGACTTTCTCTTCCACTGAGTCAGTTTCGTCGTAAGTGAAGGTCAACGGCTGTGACGGATTGTTTTCGATGGTGTTTACTACTAGGTTAGCCAGTTCGATGGCACCGTCTCCGCCTTCCATAAACGCGTTGTTGATGGCAAAGCCTACGCCCATTTCTTCACAGTGCTGACGTACGAAGTCAAGTTCCTCATCGGTATCGTTAGCATAACGGTTGAAAGCAACTACCACGGTCTGTCCAAATGACTGGAGGTTTTCGATGTGCTTATCGAGGTTCTTTACACCTTCCTTCAAACCGTCCATGTTCGGTTCCTTGATTTTGTCTACATCTACCCCGCCGTGCATCTTCAATCCCTGAGCTGTAGCCACGATGATGGTCAATTTCGGCTGAAGTCCGGCTTTGCGGCATTTGATGTTGTAGAACTTCTCTGCACCCAAGTCGGCACCGAATCCGGCTTCTGTTACGACATAGTCACCGAAAGTCATCGCCAGTTTGGTAGCCAGTACTGAGTTACATCCGTGTGCGATGTTGGCAAACGGACCACCGTGTACGAAGGCCGGTGTATGTTCCGTAGTCTGTACCAGGTTAGGCGACAAGGCATCTTTCAGCAATACCGTAATCGCTCCAGCTACTCCTAAGTCTTTCACTGTGAAAGGCTTGTTGTCGATGGTGAATCCTAACAGAATGTTTTCGATGCGGCGACGCAAATCGTCTTCATCTCTTGCCAGACAGAGGATAGCCATGATTTCCGATGCCGGTGTGATGTCGAATCCCGATTCACGGGTAATACCGTTGGTCTTTCCTCCCAGTCCGGTAACGATGTAGCGCAAGCCACGGTCGTTCACGTCGAGCACACGGTTCCAAAGTACCTCTTTCATGGCAAAACCATTGTCCTTGTTCTGGTACATATAGTTATCGAGCAAGGCCGTAATCATGTTGTGGGCCGAAGTGATGGCGTGGAAGTCACCTGTAAAGTGCAGGTTGATTTTGTCCATCGGAAGCACCTGTGCATAGCCACCTCCGGCAGCTCCACCCTTCATACCGAAGCAAGGACCAAGTGATGGTTCGCGCAAGGCACAGAAGGCTTTCTTTCCAATTTTGTTCAGTCCCAGCGCCAGACCGATAGATACGGTAGTCTTTCCGATACCGGCTTTAGTCGGTGTGATGGCCGTTACCAGAATCAGGTTACTCTTTTTCACCTTTTCTTCATCGATCAATGTTTCGGGAACTTTAGCAATGTAGCGTCCGTAGTTAGAGATTTCTTCTACGGGAATACCATACTCGCGGGCAATCTGCTTGATTTTTGTCAGCTCGATACTGCGAGCTATTTCAATATCTGATTTCATAGGTTCAATTTTTTTATTGTGACGCAAAGATACAAAGAAATTCCGTAACTTTGTCGTACTACATGTAAACCCTATAATTTATAATAGATATGAATAACTTCGCTTTTTACAGTCCTACCGAATTCGTATTCGGAAAAGGAACAGAGAGCCAGACTGCCGAGCTGGTGAAGAAATATAAAGGTACGAAAGTGATGATTGTATATGGAGGAGGTTCCGTAGTGCGCAGCGGACTACTCGATAAAGTAAAAAAATACCTCGACGAAGCAGGCATTGCTCATGTGGAACTGGGAGGCATTCAGCCCAATCCCACCGACCCGAAAGTGTACGAAGGTATCGAGCTGGGACGTCGCGAAGGAATCGACTTTCTGCTTCCGGTGGGAGGCGGTTCGGTTATCGATACAGCCAAAGCCATTGCAATGGGTATCCCTTACGAAGGCGATTTCTGGGATTTCTATATGAATAAGGTAGTGCCTGAAAAAGCCATTCCACTGGGTGTTGTCCTGACTATTCCTGCGGCTGGAAGTGAAGGCTCTGGTAATACGGTCATCACGAAACTGGACGGACTGAAGAAACTGAGTGTCCGCACGCACGGGTTGTTGCGTCCTACGTTTGCTGTGATGAACCCGGAACTGACCTATACCCTCCCCGCCTGGCAAACAGCTTGCGGGGTGACCGACATGATGGCACACATCATGGAACGCTATTTCACCAATACAGAAGATCAGGAGGTGCCCGACCGTATGTGTGAGGGAACACTCAAGGCCATTATCACGGAAGCCCTTCGGGTAATGAAGGAGCCGGAAAATTACGGAGCCCGTGCCAACCTGATGTGGGCCGGTACCATCGCACACAACGGTACCTGCGGCGTGGGAGCCGTAGAGGACTGGGCTTCTCACTTTATGGAACACGAAGTGAGTGCCGTGTACGATGTGACGCACGGAGCCGGATTAGCCGTTATTTTCCCTGCCTGGTTAACCTACATGGCCAGCCATAACGTGGGTAAGGTAGCACAGTATGCTCATCAGGTGTGGGACGTGCCCGAATCGGACGACAAGAAAGCCATGGCGCTGGAAGGTGTAACCCGTCTGAAATCCTTCTTCCATGCCATCGGTATGCCTGTCACCTTCAAGGAACTGGGCATCGAACATCCTGATATCGATTTATTGGTAAAGAAACTGCATGAAAACAAGGGTGAATACGTAGGGAATTATGTCCGTCTGAATGCACAGGCTACCCGTGAAATCTATGAACTGGCCAACCAATAAAGAATTGTTATTATGGAATATACGAACCAAGACGTACGCCGACAGGACCGCCTGCTCGATGAAGCACGTGCATTTGAGATATTAAAGGAAGGCGAATTCGGTATCCTGTCCATGCGGACTGAAGAGGGAGACGGTGCATACGGTATTCCAATCAACTATGTGTGGGACCGTGGCAACTCCATTTACATTCATTGTGCACCGGTGGGGCGTAAATTGCGTTGCATTGACGCCTGCCCTAACGTGTCTTTCTGTGTCACCGGTCGCAGTAAGGTCATTCCCGACAAGTTTACTACGGGGTATGAAAGCATTGTGCTGCAATGTACGGCACATCACAGTTTGCACGAAGCAGAGCGGATGTCTGCCCTCTCGCTGTTGATTTCCAAATATTGCCCAGAGCATAAGATGCAGGGCATCGAGTATGCCAACAAGTCTTTCCACCGCACGGAGATTATCCGCCTGGATATTCAGAAAGTCAGCGGAAAATGCAAGAATATGGGATTCTAATCTTGTTTTTATGACATTTTGAAGGAGCTTTGAACGCTTTTTAAAAACGCCTTTACGTTTGATTTGAAACGCAAAGGCGTTTTACTTAAAACGTAAGTGCGTTTAAGTTCAAACGTACTTGTGTTTTGATGCAAACGCAAGGGCGTTTTTTGGTACCCAAAAACAGACGGATAATCCCGTTTTTAGGCATGATAACCTAAAATATCACTCTTTTACGCTTTTTCATGTTTTGTAAAGTTTTGATAATTTGAGATAGTTTTATACATTTGTAAACAATCACAAACGAAAGCAGGCTTTTCTCCTTATATATTATAAGAGAAAGCGGTTCCTCTGCTTCCGGAATAAAACAAAGTGGTTCAAGGGAACAGAACCTTAATCTAAAAAAAGAGAATTATGAAAAAGTTTTTAATGACCGCTGTATTGGGAATGTTTGCATTAGCTGGTTTTTCTCAGGTAAAATGGGATGCTAAGGTTGGTATGAACTTCAGTAATGTAACTAAGTATGATGATGCTAAGGCATTGCCAGGATTCCAGCTAGGAGTAGGTATGGATTATGGTTTCAGCGAAAGCTGGTCATTGCAGTCTGGATTATTGATTTCTTCTAAGGGATATAAAATTGAAGACGTTAAAGTAAGACCTATTTATTTGGATATTCCTATTTTGGCTGCTTACAAATTCAATATTAGTGATAATACGAAATTTGTCATCAATGCAGGTCCTTATTTGGCATTTGGTTTAGGAGGTAAGGCTAAAGATGACAATTTCGATTTAAAATTATTTAAAAGTGATGAAGGAGATTGGAAGCGTTTTGATTTAGGTATCCAATATGGTATCGGTCTTGAATTAAGTGATCGTTATTTGATTAATTTGACAGGACAGAATGGATTCATTAGTCCAGTAGATGGTGGAGATGATCCTAAGAATATGACCTTTACTATCGGCGTAGGTTACCGCTTCTAATTTGAGAAATAAATCTCATATTCATCTATAAAACGAAAGGTCGGCATGAAAAATCTTCAGTGCCGACCTTTTTTATGTGACTAATAACCAGCCATTCAGAAAAGAATTGAAAAAATATTGTAAAATAAACTGCGAAAACGTTTGGCTGTTTCGTGTAAAAAATATACCTTTGCACTCGCAAATGAAAATAGTGATGCACTCTTAGCTCAGTTGGTAGAGCAACTGACTCTTAATCAGTGGGTCCAGGG
>ERZ860023.546-NODE-546-length-21677-cov-4.227962_pt1 | contig 21677 bp, 17 predicted proteins | sample MGYA00509983_ERZ860023 | MGnify/ENA primary metagenome ERZ860023 (study PRJEB30046, sample SAMN00715180) | human gut metagenome | study: EMG produced TPA metagenomics assembly of the A metagenome-wide association study of gut microbiota in type 2...
GCTGCCATGGTGAGTTCGGCAGACAAGGGCGGTGTGAGAATCATTGACTAATAAAAAAGAATAGATATTATATGGCAAAAGAACAAATAACAGGAGCAGAGGCCTTGATGCGTTCCTTGGAGTATCAGGGAGTAAAGACTCTTTTCGGATATCCGGGAGGCTCCATCATGCCTACTTTTGATGCTTTATATCATCATCGAGATACATTAAATCATATATTGGTTCGTCACGAACAAGGAGCTGCTCATGCGGCACAAGGTTTTGCCCGTGTGTCGGGTGAAGTGGGAGTCTGTCTGGTTACCAGCGGTCCCGGTGCCACGAATACTATCACCGGCATTGCTGATGCCATGATTGACAGTACGCCTATTGTGGTGATTGCCGGACAGGTGGGGGCTTCGTTCTTGGGAACAGATGCGTTTCAGGAGGTTGATTTGGTGGGTATCACTCAACCTATCTCCAAATGGAGCTATCAGATTCGTCGGGCAGAGGATGTGGCTTGGGCAGTGGCACGCGCTTTTTATATTGCCAGAGCGGACGTCCCGGTCCTGTTGTGCTGGACTTTGCCAAGAATGCTCAGGTAGAAATGGTGGACTATGAACCGATGAGGCTTGATTTTATCCGTAGTTATGATCCTGAGCCCAACCCGGATAAAGAGTGTCTTCAGGAAGCTGCCGAACTGATAAACGGTGCTCGTAAACCATTGGTTTTGGTCGGTCAGGGAGTGGAGCTTGGTAATGCACAAGATGAATTGCGTGCCTTTGTCGAGAAAGCCGATATGCCTTGCGGATGCACTTTGCTGGGACTTTCTGCCTTGCCTACCGACCACAGGCTCAATAAAGGTATGCTGGGTATGCACGGTAATCTCGGTCCGAATGTCAAGACCAATGAATGTGATGTGTTGATAGCCGTGGGAATGCGTTTTGATGACCGTGTGACCGGCAAACTTGATACATACGCCCGACAAGCAAAGATCATTCATCTGGATATCGATTCATCGGAAATAGATAAGAATGTAAAGGTGGATGTGCCTGTCTTGGGTAATTGCAAGCAGACACTTGCCATATTGACGCAACTTATCGGCGAAAATGAACATACCGAATGGATTGATAGCTTTGCCGAATATGAAAAGACGGAATATGAACAGGTAATCAGGAAGGAGATTCATCCTTGTGAAGGTGCGCTGAATATGGGCGAGGTGGTTCGTGCTGTGAGCGAGGCTTCGCATCACGAAGCTATTTTGGTGACCGATGTAGGACAAAACCAGATGATGGCGGCACGTTACTTTAAGTATAGCAAGAATCGTAGTATTGTTACTTCCGGCGGATTGGGAACCATGGGCTTTGGTCTTCCTGCTGCAATCGGTGCCACTTTCGGTCGTCCTGACCGCACTGTGTGCGTGTTTATGGGTGACGGAGGATTGCAGATGAATCTTCAGGAACTGGGGACCATTATGGAACAGAAAGCTCCGGTAAAGATTATTTTGCTGAACAATAATTATCTGGGCAATGTTCGTCAGTGGCAGGCGATGTTCTTCGGCCGCCGCTACTCGTTTACACCGATGTTGAATCCGGATTACATGAAAATAGCCGAAGCCTACGAGATTCCTTCCCGGCGTGTGATGAAGCGGGAAGAGTTGCAGGATGCCATCCATGAAATGCTGACCACCGAAGGTCCGTTCCTTTTGGAAGCTTGTGTGATAGAGGAAGGTAATGTGTTGCCGATGACACCTCCGGGAAGTTCGGTAAACCAGATGTTGTTAGAATGTTAAAAGAGTAAGCTTATGGATAAGACATTATATACATTAATCGTTCATTCGGAAAATATTGCCGGTTTGCTGAACCAGATTACTGCTGTGTTTACCCGCCGGCAGATTAATATAGAAAGTCTCAATGTTTCGGCTTCTTCTATCAAAGGAGTACATAAATACACTATTACAGTGTGGACTACCAAGGATATTATTGAAAAGGTGGTGAAGCAGATAGAAAAGAAAATCGATGTATTGCAGGCGCATTATTTCACTGATGACGAAATCTTTCTGCATGAGATAGCACTCTATAAGGTGTCCATACCTGAGTTTCAGTCCAATCCCATCGCATCGAAAGTAATCCGCCGTTACAATGCACGCATTGTGGAAGTGAACCCTGTCTTTGCTATTGTCGAGAAGGCAGGAATGACAGAGGAAATCACTTCTCTGTATGAGGAGTTGCAGGCATTGGGTTGCGTATTGCAGTTTGTCCGTTCGGGGCGTGTGGCTATCACTACCAGCTGCTTTGAGCGTGTCAATGAGTATCTTACACAGCGTGAGGAAAAATATCGTCAACAGAAGGAAAGAAAGGAGCTGTAATGAGTGACAATAAAGTTGGAACGTACAAGTTTGTGGCAGAGCCTTTTCATTGCGATTTCACCGGAAAACTGACAATGAGTGTATTGGGGAATCATCTGTTGAATTGTGCCGGATTTCATGCCGCCGACCGTGGATTCGGTATTGCCACATTGAATGAGAACCATTATACATGGGTACTTTCCCGTTTGGCTATTGAGTTGGAGGAGATGCCTCGCGAGTATGAGTCTTTCAGTATTCAGACGTGGTGGAGAATGTTTATCGCCTTTTTACCGACCGTAACTTTGCCATTCTTGACCACGAGGGGAATGCAGTGGGCTATGCCCGTTCGGTGTGGGCGATGATAAGTATGGAAACTCGTAAACCTGCCGATCTGCTGACTCTTCACGGAGGGAGCATCACCGACTATGTGTGTGATAAAGATTGCCCTATCTCCAAGCCCGGTCGCATCAAAGTGACCGAGAAGACGCCTCTTGTGGAGTATCGGACAAAATACAGTGATATCGACATCAACGGGCATGTAAACAGTATTAAGTATATCGAACACATCCTCGATTTGTTTCCCATCGAAGTATTCAAGGAAAAGCGGGTAAAGCGTTTTGAAATGGCATACGTGGCCGAAAGTTATTATGGCGATACTTTGAGTTTCTATCGTGAGGAAGTGGGAGAGGGAGAGTATGACATAGAAGTAAGAAAGAACGGTACGGAAGTAGTCGTTCGCAGTAAAGTGATATTGATTTAATTTAATAATAATAGGATGGCGTAGTGCTGTCCGTAAAAATTAGTTTTAAAAATGGCACAATTGAATTTTGGCGGTGTTACAGAAACTGTAGTTATCCGCGATGAATTTCCTTTGGAAAAAGCACGTGAAGTATTGAAAGATGAAACAATCGCTGTAATCGGTTATGGTGTACAGGGTCCGGGGCAGTCTTTGAACCTGCGTGACAATGGTTTTAATGTAATCGTTGGTCAGCGTCCGGGAAAAACATATGAAAAAGCGGTTGCTGACGGATGGGTTCCGGGAGAAACTCTGTTCGGCATTGAAGAAGCCTGCCAGAAAGCAAGCATTATTATGTGTCTGTTGTCTGATGCAGCTGTTATGTCTGTATGGCCCACTATTAAACCTTGTCTTACTCCGGGTAAGGCTCTTTATTTCTCTCATGGTTTTGCCATTACTTGGAGCGACCGTACAGGTGTGGTTCCTCCTGCCGATGTTGACGTAATCATGGTTGCCCCCAAAGGTTCGGGTACTTCATTGCGTACCATGTTCCTCGAAGGTCGCGGCTTGAACTCTTCATACGCCATCTATCAGGATGTAACCGGTAAGGCTTACGAACGTACTATCGCTTTGGGTATCGGTATCGGTTCCGGCTATTTGTTTGAGACTACTTTCCAGCGTGAAGCTACTTCGGATTTGACAGGTGAACGCGGTTCATTGATGGGTGCTATTCAGGGATTGTTGCTGGCACAGTATGAAGTGTTGCGTGAAAACGGACATACTCCTTCTGAAGCATTCAACGAAACTGTGGAAGAACTGACTCAGTCATTGATGCCGCTGTTTGCAAAGAATGGTATGGACTGGATGTATGCTAACTGTTCTACTACTGCCCAGCGCGGTGCATTGGACTGGATGACTCCGTTCCACGATGCTATCAAGCCTGTGGTTGAAAAACTGTATCACAGCGTGAAGACCGGTAACGAAGCTCAGATTTCTATCGACTCTAACTCTAAACCCGATTATCGCGAAAAGTTGGAAGAAGAGTTGAAAGCATTGCGCGAAAGTGAAATGTGGCAGACTGCCGTTACAGTTCGTAAACTTCGCCCTGAGAATAATTAATATATTCCGCCTTAAGTGGAAAAGGGGATGTGTCAAACGACCTTGACACATCCCCTTTTATATTATAATAGTGTGATGATTGTGTTTCTTGTAAACTCAAAAAAGGAGGGTATGTCGAAGCTCTCATAAACTAAAAATCACCCTCGCCACAACGACCTGTGGCGAGGGTGATTTCGATAAAAAGGGAGTTTTGACACACTTCCCTTTCCATTTATGATTTAGACGAGGATAGACTTAGAAATATAAGTAGCGGTCATCTTTTACTTCTGCTTTCTTATATAAGTCGCTGATGAAGCTGTTTGAATAGCGTGCTGCCATATTTTCCAAATTGCTTTCTTCTGTTTTAGCATCGAATGTTTCGGCACTCTTGTCTTTATTGATAATCTGCATTACATACACGCCTGCATTACCCTTGATGGGAGCAGTAGTCTTGTTTACCTCAGTTTTACTAGCAAAAGCACCTAATACAGGTTCGCTGGCACGAGTAATAGAAACATAAGCGGGTGCTGCAAAAGTGATGTGTTTTACAGTATCGCTTACTGCATTTGCAGCACTCTTGGCTTTATTAATGTCTGCACCGTTCAATTCTGCCATAATCTTTTCAGCTTTCTTATCTTTGATAATTTCGGCTTTCAGCATATCTGCCACCAAATTGATGTTACGGTAGCCGGCAGGATTTATCTTTTCAAGTGCAACTACCATCAAGTGGTCGTTTTCACCACATTCATACAAGGGAGATACTTCACCTTCTTTAGCAGCAAAGATCCATTTCAATGCGTCGCGAGTACCTTTCACACCACCTACATAGTGTTCACCGCTACGGAAATCAGCACGTTCTAACAAACGATAACCGTTGTCTTCTGCATTGGCTACAATCTTATCCATAGTAGTGTTCTGTGCTACGAACTGGCTGAAATCATTGTATGCCTTATTGTAAGTTTCTTTGCTGAATTCTACCGGACGTTTGATGATTGCTACCTGATATTTATCTTTCATGGCTTTCTTGTCCATTACCTGAAGGATGACGTTAGCCTGACCGACTTGCAAATTGTTCAGTTCTTTAATACCGCTGTTAATCAAGGTATTGATAAATTTAGCGTTTTCAGCATCAAGAGCAGCACCTTCATAATTGCGTGCTGTTAACCAACTTGCTTCACCTGTCTGACCATATTTTTGAGCAAGCTCGGCAAAATCCGCACCACCTTTCAGAGCTGTGAAAATACTGTCTGCCAAGGTCTTAGTCTTTGCTTCTGTATCGGCATATACCTGAATCTGACGGAATTGGATTGAGTCAGGAGCTGTTTGTTTTGCTAAGATTCTGAAAGCGTTGTATGAGTCGTCAGCTTGGTTGTAGTAAGGACCGTAAACTTCACCGAGCTTCACTGAGTCCAAACGGGCTACGATGTCGTTGGGAAGTACTGTCTTGTTTACAACCACTTCAGAGAAAGGTACTACAGAGTTGGTAGAACGAACGAATGTGCTCATATCAGCAACATTAGCCAACTGAGTAGAATATTCTGTAACTTCGTCTAAAACTTCTTTACGGTCTTCGTCAGAAGGAGTAACCAAAACATCGATATATTTGATGTTGCGAGTTTCTACCGGTTGTTCGAAAGTTTCTTTTTTCTTATTGTAAAGCGCTTTGATTTCTTCGTTTGAAACAGTGATTGTAGAATCGTTGATAGAAGAATAAGGAACAGCAGCCAGCAATACATCAGTCTGATTTGTGCGTGAAGCAAATGCGTCTTCGGCAGAAACAGGATTTGAAATTAATGATTTAGCCAGCAAGTTCTGATATTTTTCAGCTAAAGCAGTTTGTCTCAAAGTCTTTTCAATGAAGTTCCAAAAAGCACCCATTTTCTGATAGTATTCTACATACTGTGCAGGCATTTGGCTTTTGCCCAAGTTGGCATAGTCTACCAAAAACTTTTTCAGCATGTCTTTGTCGAAAGCACCGGTTTGCGGGTTGCGGAATGGAGTCTGCATTAACAACGGGTGAGTGCCTTCTTCGATAATTGCTTGGATTTCAGCATCGCTTACAGTCAGACCTAACTTTTTGGCTTCTGCTGCAATTAATTGATTGTTTACGTAAGATTGCCAAACTTGGTCTTTCACTTGAGTCAGTTGGTCGTCGTTAAGAGAGTTCAAGCCTTGAGTGAGCTTAATAACTTCTGCGTATTCATCAACCATTTTCTGATACTCTTGTGCGGTGAGTGTTTTTCCATTGATTTCACCTACGTCTTGTTTTCCCTGATGTGGCTGGAGTACTTTCCATGCGTCACCCGCAATAAATGCGAAAAGGGCAAGACCGATTACAACGACCAACAGAGGGCCTTTACTTCTAATTGTTTGTAATGTTGCCATTTCTAAATTATACTATTTTGTTTATTGTTTTTCTATACTTTATAGATTTAGCGCACGAAGATACAAAAAATGCGGTTTACAATCTATTTTATTGTGAAAAAAATCTGTTATTCGGTCACTTTCAGCTTCACAAGCTCAATTTTAGTAGCCGTAACTTTAATTATTTTGAACTGGAAATTGTCGAATTTTATCACTTCATGCATTTTGGGAAAGCTTTGGTAATGGTGCAGGATGAGACCGCCGACAGTTTGATATTCATCGCTTTCGGGCAAATCGAGTGAGAAAAGTTCATTCGCTTTCTCTATTTCCAGACGTCCTGAAAGGATGTATTCATTGTCGCCGATTTCTTTGGCTATGTAAGATGTGGTATCATGTTCGTCTTCTATTTCGCCAAAAATTTCTTCTACTAAATCTTCCAGTGCCACAATGCCCGAAGTGCCGCCAAATTCATCGACTACCACTGCCAATGATTTCTTTTGCTGCATGAATAGCTTCATCAGCTTATGTGCGCCCATCGTTTCGGGAACAATGGGAAGCTGGCGGATATGTTCAGCCCAATCTGTTACTTCGCGGAACATTTCTGATGAATGGATGTAACCGACAATATTGTCTATATTTTCCTTGTATACAATAATTTTGCTGATTCCACTTTCTATGAAACGTGCTTTTAATTCTTCGAGTGAAGTGCCGTATTCGATGGATACTATTTCGGTACGAGGAACCATGCAGTCACGGATTTTTATATTGGAAAAGTCAAGTGCATTTTGGAATATTTTGATTTCGGTGTCAATTTCTTTTCCATTGTCAGTGTCTTGGATGCTACTTTGAATGAAATAGTCCAAATCTACTTTTGTAAATGCTTTGTCACTTGCTTCTTTATTCACTTTTATGCCGAAAATGCGTAATATCAGGTTGGATGAACTTGATGCAAATTTGCTGATAGGGTAGAGGACTATGTAACAAATGAATGCAGGAACAGCCAATATATTCAATGTTAAGTTGGGATTGATTTTGAATAGTGTTTTAGGTAGAAATTCACCGGTTACCAAGATGATTAATGTCGAGATGATGGTTTGAATCAGTACCAGAAGGAACTCGTTTTCGATGAGGCCTGCCAAGATATTTTGTTCGATGACCTGAGCCATCAATATACCGTAAATAACAAGGGCTATATTGTTTCCTACCAGCATGGTAGAAATGAAATTGTTCGGGTCATGAAAGAAGATGGAAAGGATTCGAGAGGTAAGGCTCTGGCTGTTACGATCCATCTCAAAGCGTAGTTTATTTGAGGAAACAAAGGCTATTTCCATACCTGAAAAGAATGCGGAAAAAGCCATTGTGATAAGTATTTCTATGATGATGCCCATAATGATAAATTGATTAATGTACCGAGTCGGTCTTGATACTGTCCGAAGCAGCAACTTTTGTACTGTCTGCCGGGGGTGTGTCTTTTACAATAAACTCACCGCCACTGTTGTATATTTCGTATTCGGTCAGTTGTTGGTTCGACTTGAATCCATATTGTCCATTTATAATGCTTTTGTCCGCTTGTTCGATACGGATAGGCTTGTCAGAGTAAATTTGTTCTTTTGCTTCGTCCCAAAACAGAAGTTGTGTATCAAATTTGTCCCCTTGAAGGTTGCGGATGTGCACATTGCTTCTCAGTTCCCAAAGTTTCTTTTTCTCGTAATAATAAGCTGTATCGGCTTTGATGCTGGCATCGATGTGAAACAGAGAATCGAATTTCTCCAAATAGACTCCTTTTTCAAAAGCCCAATAAGGTGGGTTCTTTTTATCGTATATTTCCCACTCTTCGGTAATAATTTTGTAGCGTGTGATGCCCGAATCGGATATTAAGGTAGTCACTCCCAGCGTTTTCATGGTAGGGAGAGAATCACGTTCGGTTATGGCTTCTGCCAAGTTCTTATTGTCTCCCGAACATGCGGGGAATAAAACAAACATAACAGTTGTCCAAACGACAACTGTTATGTTCATAAATATAAGGTGTGAATTTCGTTTTTTTACAACTGACATAATTATCTGATAGTAGTTGTTTCACCAATCCATCCGCCGATTGTTACACTGTCACCTTTCTTCAATCCGAGGAAGAATAAGTCTTCATCTTTCGGAGTATAGCGTGAGTAAGTGCCAATCAACTTGTTTGCTTCTTCTTCTACGCTTGAATCTACACTCTTAGCTCTCTGTAATTTGTCAATAACGGCAAAGTATGTACATTTGTTCAATGCATTTTCATCGCTCCAGTTGGGGCTTGATGCATACATATTAGCTATCAGGATATAGGGTTTACCGTTGCTTCCATCCAATGAGATAGATTTCAGTGCATATTGTTTAGCTTTGCTCAATTGTTTTTTATTAAACAGGATGGCAGCAGTCTTATAGCAATAATCTGCTTTTTTCACAGGGTCTTGTTCCAGTTCGATTGCCTGGTCAAAGTATGTGATACATTTGTCCAAGTCGCCTTTCTTGAAATACATATATCCGCAACCGATAGCTGTTTCTGAAGTCGGTTCAATAGCATGTGCATGTTCGGATGCAGCAAAGTATGCTTCCTGTTCTGTGCATCCTAACATTTGCATTACGCTGATTACTTGTTTTAAATAATCCAGATTAGTCTTGTTCTGTTCAACTTTCGGAGCGTAAATAGATTGCAAATTATCGCAAGTAGCCACACCACTGTTAATGAAAAATGCATCGATGTTGTCTTTGGCAACTTTCAAGAGTTCTTTAGTCTTTGCTTTAGTCTCTTTTTTGAATGCTGCGTCTGCATAACCGGCAGCAGCGATATAGTCTTGAATGAACTGTTCTTTGTGTGTTTCATCAGCCTTAACCTTACGTCCGGAAACATCGGTAAATTCTTGAAGTACAAAGTAATCGGCGTTATCTTTTTCTAATTCAACGGCTTCTTTGAACAAATTATATGCAGTATTCAGGTCAGGACATCCCATTGTGAAATAGTCGTGAGCTTTCATTCCGATAATAGAACCTTTAGTTACAGGAGTTTTAACGTAGCTGTTCAAAATGTCCAGGTATTTAATACGTTGATCGTGTACTTTCATCAGTTCTTCAAAATATTGCTTTTGCTTAGCTGCATCTTTTTCATTGGCAATGAACCAACGAAGAATCTTTGCACCGTTTGTGTAAGTACCTGCCTGAGCAATAGGAGCTTCATTGAATACACTCTTCCACGGGGTATAAGCATCCTTGAAGTTGTTTGTTTTTACGTACTCAGAATAGATACTGATGTTTTGCAGACAGTTAATACTGTCTTGACCATGACCATACCTTGAACCGTCTGACGCTCCGGTTTGAGCGAAAGAAGCTGTTGCACTTAAAGAAAGAGCGAACAGCGCTGTTACCATCTTCATTTTCATCGTATATAAATTTAGTTATTATTATTAAAACTCTATCTTGTTGTTTGTTAATCTACTTTCCACTTCATAAACCAACGTTCGTTGAAGGTCAGTCCGATGTTGATTTTTAAATAGTTTTCTTCCAGCATTCCTTTTACTTTCGGACTTACTCTTACATATTGTCCCGAGATATTCAGGATGGACTTGCTTTGGAACAGCGGGAAGCCGAAACCGGCACTTACTCCATATTCACGAGTACCGTCCTGACCGTCTACTTTGGTGTATGGATCTGAATAATATCCACCAACACGGTAGCGGACACGTTTCAGATAATTGCGGCTGTAGGGGTTGGGAACAAACTCAGCACCTGCGGCTATTTTTGTACGGTTGCTGAAATAGCTTTTCTCATTATAGAATTTTGCATCCTCCCATTGTTGATAGGTAAAATCGGCCCCTATAGTCAGTCGGTTGTCATATACATAAGTCAAACCGGCTCCAAAGGTATGTGGCAAACTGAATGCGTTGGTAATCGTATCACCTGTCTGGGTAGAAGGATAATCAGCTCCGTTCAACCACTTCTGATTGTATTTATATCCTTTGCCATTCACTGAATGTCCCAGTGAATATACGGCACCAAAGTTCAAAACGTGTTTTTTATTGAATTTATAACTATATTGCAAGCCAAAGTCCAGTTTATAATCATTGATGGATATCTTGTCCAATCTGACACTGCTAAATGAACTTGAGTTGCTGAAAGCAGTTGTTACAGAATGTGTGATATCACCATATATATAAGAGATGTTTGCACCGATTGACAAGTTGTCGAGGACTTTGAAACCTACACCTGCAAATACTTGCTGCAAACCTCCGTCACCAGCGTAAGAAGCAGTCTTGTTGATAACGGTTCCGTCTTCGTCCTTAGTCAATTCGGAAGTGTTGCTCAGACTGTATCCTACTGTAGAGAAAGGGAGAAATCCCACAGCCATTCCCATACGTTTCCATAAACGGAATTGCATGGCCAGATAATCAAAACTTGAATTTTTAGCGTTAGTCTTTATATTGCCTTCCTTAAAGTTGGCATTTTGCAAAGTCATGCCGGCATCAAACAAGAACGTCAAAGAATCAACTGCCGTATATGACGCCGGATTAGATGCGTTGATTTGATAACCGTTTCTTAATCCATAGGCTATTCCACCCATCGCTTTGCTATTACCGAAGCCTTGATCGGCCAATGAACCAAATCCATAGCGCGTATAAGGTGAGTTTGTGCTTGTTTGGGCTATGGTCAGCCCAGTGAATGTGAGTATAATTAACGCACTAATCAGTCTTTTATAATTTATCATTATAGCTTAATATTCTGTTTAAACCTTTCAATACTAAAAATCTATCTGCAAAGATGATACTTTTTAAGTTTGTATCAAAAGAAAAATCATCTCCGCCTGTTAAAAAAACCAAAACTCCGGGGTAATTCTTTTGAATAAGGGAGATGTATCCGCTCATTTCAAGTTCCATACCTCTGATAACTCCGGCACGGATAGCAGTTTCTGTCGTTTGTCCATAAAGGGGGATGTCTCCTTTGGCACTGACTTTAGGCAGCTTGTCCGTAAATATATTGAGTGCTTTGAAGCGCATGCGCATTCCGGGAGATATATTGCCACCGTGGTATTGGTGTTGTGCATCGATGAAATCGTATGTGACACATGTTCCGGCGTCAATAACCAGTATATCATTATTGGGTTTCAGCCATGTGGCGGCTACAACGGCGGCAAGTCGGTCCATTCCCAGTGTTTGAGGTGTCTTGTACAGATTGGTGATGGGAACCGGAGTTTCGTGACTTAGCTCTATGATTTTAAAGGGCAACTTGTCCAGTTGTCGGCGGATCGTGTTGCTTAATGTGATGACAGAGGCTATGATACCTCGTTCCAAGGGGTATCGGGAGCAAAGCATCGGCAGGCTGTCCAATGAATGATTGGAGCCACGGAATACTTCTACCAACTCGTCTTTGTCAAAGATAGCCAGCTTGGCTACTGAATTTCCTATATCAATTATTAAATTCACAACTTTGCTTTTATGGCTGCAAAGTAACGCAAAAAATAAATAGGAATTGCAATAAAAAACGGTATTTGTGAGGTATTAATTAATATTTAGGTGTACTTTTGCAGCGTAAATTGTAATTTTGATACGGATAAACAATGATTCAGTGGTATCAAAACATTGATTAATATGAAGAAACTGCTTGTTCTACTTTATTTAATATTGGCTTCCTGGAGTGTTCGTGCTCAGCAGGATAGTGTAAGGGTGAGTTTGCTGACTTGTGCGCCGGGAACCGAGATATATGAATTGTTCGGTCATACGGCTATTCGTTACGAAAATCCGGCAGAGGGGAAGGACTTGGTTTTTAATTATGGTATCTTCAGTTTCAATACTCCTAATTTTGTGCTGCGCTTTGTGAAAGGTGAAACTGATTATCGGTTGGGAGTGGTGCCTTATTCTTATTTTGAAGGAGAATATGCCGTGCGCGGCTCTTCGGTCTATCAGCAAACACTGAATCTTACCGACGAAGAAAAACAAAAGATATGGGATTTGCTTGAAGAAAATTATCGTCCAGGGAACCGGATTTATCGTTATAATTACTTTTATGATAATTGTACTACGCGTGCGCGTGACAAGATAGAAGATTGTATCGATGGAAAAGTAGTTTACCCGCAGGCGGAAGAAGGGGTCACTTTCAGGGATATTGTTCACCGGTGCACGAAAGGGAATGAATGGGATGAGTTAGGAATTGATCTTTGTCTTGGCAGCGAGGCGGATGTTCCCATTGACGGACGAAAGCAAATGTTTGCTCCTTTTAATATGTTGGAAGCGGCAAGGGGCGCGGTCATTATGCAAGGAGACAGTGTTCGTCCGTTGGTACTCAGTGAGTCGAAAGTGGTGGATGTAGAGCCGGAAGAAGCAGAACCGGGTTTCCCATTGTCTCCTCTGTCGTGTGTATGCATATTGTTGGTTGTGACTTGCATTATTGTATGGCTTCAATTGAAATGGAAGAAGGTGATTTGGACTTGGGATTTGCTCTTGTTCGGAGCGCAGGGGGTAGCCGGATGTATCATTGCTTTTTTGTTTTTCTTTTCCATTCATCCGACAGTCGGCTCCAATTGGCTGATTGTTTTGTTCAATCCCATCCCCCTTATTTACTTGCCGGTGATGATTTATAAGGCGATAAAAGGTCGAAAAGACCTCTATCATCTAATAAATATGGCTTATTTAACGTTTTTTATAATGATAATGCCATTTATACAGCAAGAATTCAACGTAACGGTATTACCTTTGGCACTGTGTTTGCTTGTATGCTCTACAGGCCACGTATTTTTATATTACAGACAAAACAGTAAATGAAAGGACGCATCTTAACTTCTCTTCTGACCGTTATAGTATTAACGGGGCTTCAGGCACAAAATGTTCCTGCGGTTCCTAAGTTGGTGGTAGGGCTTACCATCGACCAACTGCGGACAGACTACATTGAAGCTTTCTCGGCTTTGTATGGAGAACGGGGCTTCAAACGGTTGTGGAAGGAAGGCAGAATATACCTGAATGCAGAATATGATTTTATCAATGTTGATAAATCATCGTCTGTGGCCGCTATTTATTCGGGAACTACTCCTTATACCAATGGTATTGTAGGGGATAACTGGATGGATCGTGCAACTCTGCGCGTTATCAATTGTGTGGACGACAATAACTTTATGGGGATTTATACTTCCGAGTCCACCTCTCCTGCCAAATTGAAAGTATCAAACCTGTCAGATGAGCTGGCAGTGGCCACACAAGGCGTAGCAGAAGTTTATTCCATTGCTCCTACCCGGGAAATGGCAGTGTTGGCTGCCGGTCATGCAGCCAAAGGTGCTTTCTGGATTAATGATGAAACAGGAAAATGGAGTGGAAGTACATATTATGGCACTTTTCCTTCCTGGATTTCTACTTATAACGATTATCAGGGACTTGATTTTCGCATCAGTGATATGGTGTGGGGACCTTATCTGCCTGTTACCGCTTATAAATATCTGACTACAGAAACCAAGCAGCTGACTTTCAAACATAATTTTGATGATGAAAGGAAGCAGAAATACAGAAGGCTGAAAACCAGTCCTTATGCCAATGACGAGGTGAATCGTTTGGTAAATGCTTGCCTCAATTCTACTTCCATCGGTAAGGATAATGTGCCGGATTTATTGTCTTTGGCTTATTATGCCGGAAATTATGATCACAAATCTCCGTCTGAATTACCTTTGGAGATGCAGGATACCTATGTCCGTTTAGATAATAGTATTGCCGAGTTGTTGGATATGATTGATAGAAAAGTAGGTTTACATAACACTCTTTTCTTCATTACCTCCTCCGGATATACAGATCCCGAACCGGCTGATCCTCCTCAATATAAGATTCCCAGTGGAGAATTCTATATTCAGCGTTGTTCTGCATTGTTGAATCTTTATCTGGCTGCGATCTATGGCGAAGGCCAGTATGTGGAAGCTCATCACGAACAGGAAATTTATTTGAATCATAAGCTTATTGAGCAGAAACAACTTAACTATACCGAGATTTTGGCTCGTTCGTCGGAATTCCTGGTGCAGTTTAGCGGTGTGAAGGACGTCTATTCTTCACAACGCTTGCAGTTGGGCTCTTGGACTCCTACTATCGATAAAATAAAGAACAGTTATAATCCGGCGTGTTCCGGTGACTTGTGGATAGAGGTTTTGCCCGGCTGGTCGGTTGTCCGTGAACATTCTTTAGATAAAAGAGTAGTGCGTGAAGCTTATGCTTCTTCACCCCTCGTTTTAGTGGGATGGAATATGAAGCCCGAAATTATTCACACCCCTGTGAAGATTGGCAATATTGCACCTACTGTAGCCCATTTCATGCGCATTCGGGCGCCCAATGCCTCTACTTTGGCTCCGATGACTGACATCCGCAAATAATATTTAGAGAGAGAAGTGCAAATAAATCAGCATTTTATTTAACTTTGCACTTTCAAAAGTAATCAAATTAGAAAATAATAAAAACAAAAATACAATGGGATTTAATGAATTTATCGGCAAATTGTTTGGAAACAAGGCCACCCGTGACATGAAAGAAATAAAGCCGTGGGTAGACAAAATCAAGGCTGTATATCCGGAAATTGCCAAACTGAGCAATGATGAACTTCGTGCCAAAACAGAGGAACTGAAAAAGTATATCCACGATTCGGCTACGGAAGAACAAAAAAAGATAGAAGAGCTGAAAGCTACTATCGAAACTACTGAGTTAGAAGATCGTGAAGGCATCTTTACGCAGATTGACAAGTTGGAAAAAGAAGTGCTTGAAAAGTATGAAAAAGCATTGGATGATGTGCTTCCTCAAGCTTTTGCCATCGTAAAAGATACAGCCCGCCGATTCTCTGAGAATCCTGAAATCGAAGTGACTGCTACTGAGTTCGACCGTAACTTGGCTGCGCAGGGAAAAGACTTTGTGCGTATCGAAGGCGATAAAGCTATCTGGCAGAGCCATTGGCTTGCCGGTGGTAACGATATGACATGGGGAATGGTGCACTATGATGTGCAGCTGTTTGGTGGTGTCGTTTTGCATAAGGGTAAGATTGCAGAAATGGCAACCGGTGAGGGTAAGACGTTGGTGGCTACTCTGCCGGTATTCCTGAATGCTTTGACCGGTAACGGTGTGCACGTGGTGACAGTCAATGATTATTTGTCAAAACGTGACTCGGAATGGATGGGACCACTTTATCAGTTCCACGGATTGAGTGTCGATTGTATCGATAAGCATCAGCCTAATTCTGACGCACGCCGCAGAGCATATATGGCCGATATTACCTTCGGTACGAACAATGAGTTTGGTTTTGACTATTTGCGTGACAATATGGCTGTCAGCCCGAAGGATTTGGTGCAGCGTAAACATAATTATGCTATTGTCGATGAGGTCGACTCAGTTTTGATTGACGATGCGCGTACTCCGTTGATTATCTCCGGTCCTGTTCCAAAAGGTGAGGATCAATTGTTTGAACAACTCCGTCCATTGGTTGAACGTCTGTTTGAAGCTCAGAGAAAGCTGGCTACCCAATACCTTGCCGATGCCAAACGCTTGATTGCATCCGATGACAAGAAAGATCAGGAAGAAGGGTTCCTTGCTTTGTTCCGCAGTCATAAAGCGTTGCCTAAGAACAAGCCGTTGATTAAATTCTTGAGTGAACCGGGCATTAAGGCCGGTATGCTGAAGACCGAAGAAATCTATATGGAGCAGAACAACAAGCGTATGCCTGAAGCTACCGATCCTTTGTTCTTCGTAATCGATGAAAAGCAGAACAGTGTGGATTTGACAGACAAAGGTATTGATTTGATTACCGGAAATGCTGAAGATCCTACATTGTTTGTGTTGCCTGATATCACTTCTCAGTTGTCGGCTTTAGAAAACCAGACCGAACTGTCGGAAGAAGAGAAATTGGCCAAGAAGGATGAGTTGATGACTAATTATGCTATCAAATCGGAACGTGTACACACCATCAACCAGCTTTTGAAAGCATACGCCATGTTCGAAAAGGATGATGAGTATGTGGTGATTGACGGACAGGTGAAGATTGTAGACGAACAGACCGGTCGTATTATGGAAGGTCGTCGTTACTCAGATGGTTTGCATCAGGCTATCGAGGCTAAGGAAAGGGTGAAAGTGGAAGCGGCAACCCAGACTTTTGCCACTATTACTTTGCAGAACTATTTCCGTATGTACCACAAACTCTCGGGTATGACCGGTACAGCCGAAACGGAAGCTGGCGAATTTTGGGATATCTATAAATTGGATGTTGTTGTCATCCCGACCAATCGTCCGATAGCACGTAAAGATATGAACGACCGCGTTTACAAGACTAAGCGTGAAAAATATAAAGCTGTGATCGAAGAGATTGAAGAAATGGTAAAGGCAGGACGTCCTGTTCTGGTAGGTACTACTTCTGTAGAAATCTCTGAAATGCTGAGCAAGATGCTTTCAATGCGTAAGATTGAGCACAATGTATTGAATGCAAAGTTGCACCAGAAGGAAGCCGACATCGTTGCTCAGGCAGGTCAGAAGAGTATCGTGACCATTGCAACCAATATGGCGGGTCGTGGTACCGATATTAAGCTTAGTCCTGAAGTGAAAGCTGCGGGAGGTTTGGCTATTATCGGTACGGAACGTCACGAGAGCCGTCGTGTAGACCGCCAGTTGCGTGGTCGTGCAGGTCGTCAGGGAGACCCGGGATCTTCTGTATTCTTTGTCTCATTGGAAGACGACCTGATGCGTTTGTTCTCGTCAGACCGTATTGCCGGTGTCATGGACAGACTTGGATTCAAGGAAGGTGAAATGATTGAACACAAGATGATTTCCAATTCCATCGAGCGTGCTCAGAAGAAAGTAGAAGAAAACAACTTCGGTATCCGTAAACGTTTGCTTGAATATGATGACGTGATGAACAAGCAGCGTGTCGCTGTCTATACGAAGCGCCGCCATGCCTTGATGGGTGAACGTATCGGTATGGATATTGTGAATATGATTTGGGATCGTTGTGTGTATGCAGTCGAATTGGGCGATTATGATAATGTGAAGATGGAAATGTTGCAGATTTTGGCAATGGAGCCTCCTTTCACAGAAGAAGAATTCAATGCGAAGAAGCAGGAAGATTTGGCAGAACTGACTTTCGAGGCAGCAATGGCCAACTTCAAACGCAAGACAGAACGTATGGCACAGATTGCCAACCCTGTTATCAAACAAGTATTCGAATTGCAAGGACACATGTATGAAAATATTATGATTCCTATTACAGACGGTAAACGTTTGTATAATATTTCTGTTAACCTGAAAGCTGCTTATGAAACAGAAGGTAAGGAAATTGTGAAGTCATTCGAGAAAGCCATCCTGCTGCATACCATCGATGATGCCTGGAAGGAAAACTTGCGCGAACTTGACGAGTTGAAACATTCTGTGCAAAATGCAAGCTATGAGCAGAAAGATCCGTTGTTAATCTTTAAATTGGAATCAGTGAACCTGTTTGATAATATGGTCAATAAGATTAATAACAATACCATTTCCGTATTGACTCGCGGACAGATACCTGTACAGGAGCCTGAGCAAGTGCGTGAAGCAGCTCCCGAACCGGCAGCTCCCCGTCAGCAATATAGAGAGGAAAAGCGTGACTTAAGTGACCCCGATCAGCAGGCAGCAGCCGGTCACGATACTCGTGAAGTAAAGCGTGAGCCGGTACGTGCAGAAAAGACAGTAGGCCGTAATGACCTGTGTCCGTGCGGAAGTGGTAAGAAGTATAAGAACTGCCACGGAAAAAATGACTGATAAATAGACAATTTCATAGAAACGTCTGAGCAGAATTTTCTGCTTAGACGTTTTTTTATTCCTTTTAACTAATAAGTTCCTGCAAATAGCTTATTTTTGTCCTAACAAGTAATATTGGTCAGATATGAATAAAACGATTTCATTAATAGCGATAGTAACCGGTTTGGTTTTGACTTCATGCGGAAGTTTGCAAACGATTTCTTTTGAACAGTTGCAGGCTGCCGATGTCAGTTTTCCTAATGCAGTGCGGAATGTGGCTGTGGTGAACAACATGCCTGCCTATAAAGTGGGAGACAGTCATGATGTGATTAGTATGGAACTGAAAGGAGATGGCAAAACAGCTGCCGAAGCTTTGGCGGAGGAAATAGCGAATGCTAATTACTTTGAGCAAGTCATTATTTGCGACTCTGCTTTGCGCGGGCAGGATACCGAACTTCGTGAAGATGTGATGCTGACTCAGGATGAGGTACAGAAATTGGCTGCCGATTTGGGCGTTGATTTAATATTCTCTTTCGACAGATTGGATATTCACACCAAACGGGGAGCTTTATTCATAGATACATTTGACGGAGGTTTTTCGGTAGATGCTGTGGATGGCATTGTGGCTCCCGTTATCAGAATATATATACCTTCTCGGGAGCGTCCTATGCTCAGTTTTAGTAAGCAAGATACTATTTCATGGGAAATTGAGCCTACTTTATCAGATAAAAAAATCGTAAAGGAGGCTTCGGAATACGCTGCTACCATGCCTGTCAATTATCTTCTTCCGCATTGGAGGGAGGTATCCCGTTTTTATTTTGACGGAGGCAATGTGAGGATGCGCGATGCCGGAGTGTATGTACGCGAGAATAATTGGGATAGTGCATTTGAGTTGTGGAAGCAGATATACGATAAGGGTAAAGGGCGCCAAAAAATGCGTGCAGCCTTTAATATAGGGCTATATTATGAAATGAAAGACAATCCTGCAACTGCTATAGAATGGGTGGAAAAAGCAGATAAACTGGCAAAAGCCGGTACGACAGAAGCTACTGTTATTGCTTTCTATTTATTGAAATTGAAGGAGCGTCAGGTCCAATTGCCTCAGTTAAACATACAAATGAATCGTTTCAAGGATAATTTTTAAGGAATAAATGTTGCAGGAAAGATTTTTTTTGTACTTTTGAATATAAATAATTAAATAAAATTGATTTTGGTATGAAACTCAGTGCACAGTCACATGCTTCTATTGTATCATCCCTTCAGGAAGCAATCGATAAATTTATTGCTGACGGAGAGAAAACAGTAGTTACCGATATTCATTTGCAGCCTAAACAGGATAGCGGTGAACTAGTATTATTTAATGATGATGACGAGGAATTGTCGCGTACCATAATCGAAGAGTGGGTGGATTATGATGGAGATGATTTTTATGCCATTGCCGAACGGATTCTGAGAGGAGAGCTCAATTGCTTGCAGGAATCCGGAAAGTTGGATAATCTTTGTATCATGAAGCCGTATTCTTTTGTGTTGGTAGATGAAGATAGAGAAACGGTAGCCGAACTTTTATTGGTGGATGATGAAGACACATTGTTATTAAACGATGAACTGCTTAAAGGATTAGACGAAGAACTGGATGCCTTTTTGAAAGATTTACTTGAGAAATAACCGATTATAAATGACGGGCATTCCTACTGACTGGTAATGAGAAAGTATGTTTCACACTTATCGGGAAGGTAATAATATGTATTACAATAGCTTGGTGTGAAACGTAGGATGTGAATCTTACTTATCATAAGGAATAGTCATAAAAAACTCTTTCATCTTTTTCCTGTATAAAGAAATTCTTTCAGGAAGAATGCCGTTTGAAATACTGCTTCCTCATCCATCTGTCGAATAACAGAAATAAGAAAATAGTTATGGCAAACAAGAAGTAGAAAAAAGGAATCTGTATGTCGTGAGTTACCGAAGGAAGCATTGCTTGGATAAACTCTGTCAGGCTATCGCCCAAATAATAAATCACTCCTGCGATGCCACTGGCCAGTAAGAGCAAGGAGGCGATAATAGTTGCCCATAATGTTCTTTGTTCTATTTTCTTTTCATGAAGTCGAGCGGCTTCTTCTACTTTCTGCATGGTGCGGAAAGTAAAGTTGGTGGACAGCCGAAACTGAGGTTGTTCCTTTATTGCCCTTTTCAATCCTTTATCTTTTAGTCCTTCGTTCATAGTTTTTCATTGGTTATAAGTACATACAATTTTTTGCGTATACGGTGCAATTTCACTTTTGTGTTGCTTTCTGTCATTCCCAGTATGAGAGCAATTTCGCTGACAGGCTTGTCCTCCATATAAAATAAAGTAATGACGGCCCGTTCGTCTGCATCAAGCTTTTTCATGGCTTTGTTCAGTTTGGCTATCTGTTCCTCGCTCTCATCATTCAGCGTATCATCTATTTGTTCGTCCGAAATATTGGCAAGCAGCGTATCATCCATGTCAAATAAGTCGTATTTTTTCTTTCGTACGGCCGAAATTGCAGTATTGTAAGCGATGCGGTATATCCACGTCGAAAAGTTGCTTTCCGCTTTGAATGAAGATAAGTGCCGGAAGGCTTTGAGGAAGGTATCTTGTGTAAGCTCTTCTGCATCTTCCTGGCTGGCAACGATACGAACAATCAGGGTAAATACCTGCTGACCGTATTTGTCCAGAAAATATTCATAGCGGGAAGTTTTTCCTTCCAATACATCTTGAATGATATGTGCTTCGTCGTATTCCATTTCACTTCTTTAGACGCATGCATATAGATAAGGTTACACTTTTGAAATAAAAAATATTTTTTGCCATAAAGTTGTAACCTGACCGGAGATGCGGCGTCTAAAGGGTACAAAGGAACAAAATTAATAACTTAAATAGAAACGATTATGATGGATTTTATTATGGTGCCTACTATTCTGGCCATTATCACTTTGGGAATTTACAAGCTGTTTGAACTGTTTGTCTGCAAAAAGGAACGTTTGACTATTATTGAAAAGATGGGAGAGAAGTTTACTCCCGATATGCTGGAGCATAAGATTAACTTTTCTTCGACTGGAAACTTCTCTTTTTCGGCTTTGAAGTTGGGATGTTTGCTTACAGGAATGGGACTGGGACTACTGGTCGGTTATGTGATTTGTGCCGCTACTATAAACGGTTATACCGGAACTGTAGATATTGGTTACAGAATGAATGATGTCGCTTCACTTATTTATGGAGCCTGTGTCCTTTTGTTGGGAGGTGTAGGTTTATTGGTGGCTTTTGTCGTCGAAATGAACATGAATAAGAAATAAGAGCTAGGAACAGCACAACACAACACATTAAAAAAGGGAGTGTGTCAAAACCAAACCGACCTATCCCATCGTCAGCTGTAGGGGCAGGGTTTGCCTGCCCGAAGCC
>ERZ860023.552-NODE-552-length-21616-cov-1.971755_pt1 | contig 21616 bp, 17 predicted proteins | sample MGYA00509983_ERZ860023 | MGnify/ENA primary metagenome ERZ860023 (study PRJEB30046, sample SAMN00715180) | human gut metagenome | study: EMG produced TPA metagenomics assembly of the A metagenome-wide association study of gut microbiota in type 2...
GTGCTTTGCTGGAAGCCATGCAGGAACGTCAAGTTACTATCGGCAATGAAACTTTCGGGTTGCCCAAACCATTTTTGGTGCTTGCCACGCAGAATCCTATTGAGCAGGAAGGTACTTATCCGCTGCCCGAAGCGCAAGTGGACCGTTTCATGCTGAAAGTTGTAATTGACTATCCGAAGCAGGAAGAGGAGAAACTGATTATTCGCCAGAATATCAATGGAGAGAAGTTCAACGTGAAGCCAATCTTGAAGGCTGACGAGATTATCGAAGCCCGCAAGGTGGTTCGCCAGGTATATCTGGATGAGAAAATCGAAAAATATATTGTCGATATTGTATTTGCTACTCGTTATCCGGAAAAATACGATTTGAAAGAGCTGAAAGACATGATTGGTTTCGGCGGTTCGCCCCGTGCCTCCATCAACTTGGCCCTGGCTGCCCGTAGCTACGCGTTCATCAAGCGTCGCGGTTATGTCATTCCGGAGGATGTGCGCGCTGTGGCACACGACGTACTTCGCCACCGTATCGGCTTGACTTACGAGGCGGAAGCCAGCAATATGACATCTGATGAAATCGTCAGCAAGATACTGAACAAGGTTGAAGTGCCCTAACGCATAATAGAGGTTTTCGTAAACTTGAGGTTTACAATCCAATACCTGAGGTTTAGCGTCGTAAACCTTAGGGTTGAGTACCGAAAACTTCACCCCTTTTCATAGGGAAGTTTCTGTTATAAACTAAATTGCGCTTGTGTGCTTAAATGAGATTATTAAAATAAATCAATGGAAACAACAGAACTTTTGAAGAAAGTCCGTCAGATTGAGATAAAGACGCGCGGACTGTCCAACAATATCTTTGCCGGGCAGTATCACTCTGCCTTCAAGGGTAGAGGTATGGCATTCTCCGAAGTGCGCGAGTATCAGTTTGGCGACGACATACGCGACATTGACTGGAATGTGACCGCCCGCTTCAACAAGCCTTACGTCAAGGTGTTTGAGGAGGAGCGCGAATTGACAGTGATGTTGTTGGTAGATGTTTCCGGTAGTTTGGAATTCGGTACGGTAAAGCAGATGAAGAAGGATATGGTGACGGAAATTGCCGCCACACTGGCATTCTCTGCCATTCAGAATAATGACAAGATTGGTGTCATCTTCTTTTCGGACCGGATTGAGAAGTTTATTCCGCCCAAGAAGGGACGTAAGCATATACTTTACATCATCCGCGAACTGATAGATTTTCATGCGGAAAGCCGGAGGACGAGCATTCGTCTGGGCTTGGAGTATCTGACAAACGTAATGAAACGCCGTTGCACGGCATTTGTCTTGTCCGACTTCATCGACCAGGAAAGTTTCAAGAACGCCATGACCATTGCCAATCGTAAGCATGACCTGGTTGCCGTTCAGGTGTACGACCGTCGTGTGGAAGAATTGCCTCCCGTGGGACTGATGAAGATTAGGGATGCCGAGACGGGACATGAGCAGTGGATTGACACCTCCTCGCGTGCCGTGCGCCGTGCCCATCATGATTGGTGGGTGAACAAGCAGGCGGAATTGAATGAAACGTTTACCAAGAGTAATGTCGACAATGTGTCGGTACGTACCGACCAGGATTATGTCAAGGCATTGATGAATTTGTTTGCGAAACGAAATTAATCGGAAAATGAAAAGATATTTATTTCTGATAGCGTTATTAATAGCATGGTCGGGAAGGGTAGTAGCCCAGTCGGTAACGGTAGATGCTACGATTGACTCTTTGCAGATTCTTATTGGAGAGCAGGCAAAGATAAAACTTCAAGTATCTCTAGATGCCGATAAGCGTGCCATATTCCCGGTATATACCGATACGCTGGTGAATGGGGTTGAAATTATTGATGTGGCCAAGCCGGATACGCAACTGCTGAATGATGGTCGGCGTGCATTGATAACTCAAGAGTATACAGTTACCTCTTTCGACTCGGCTCTTTATTATCTGCCGCCTATGGAAGTGACGGTGGATAATGAGAAGTATCGCTCCAAAGCGTTGGCCTTGAAAGTATATTCGGTGAATGTCCCGTTAGACCCGGAGAATCCGGAACAGTTCTTCGGTCCCAAAACAGTGATGCAAGCGCCTTTTGCCTGGGAAGACTGGTATGGTCTTATGGCTTGTGGTGCGCTGATTATCCCGATAGGGATATTACTTGTCTATCTGATAATGCGCTTCTTCGACAATAAGCCTATTATCCGTAAGGTGAAGGTAGAACCTAAGCTGCCTCCCCATCAGTTGGCTATGCAGGAGATAGAACGTATCAAGAATGAGAAGGTATGGCAGAAAGGGGAGCCGAAGGAATATTATACGGAATTGACTGATGCTCTTCGTACATATATAAAAGACCGCTTTGGTTTCAATGCTTTGGAAATGACTTCTACGGAAATCATAGATAAGTTGCTGGAAATGAAAGATAAGGAAGCAATATCGGATTTGCGTGAATTGTTCCAGACTGCTGATTTGGTGAAATTTGCCAAGCATAATCCATTGATGAACGAAAATGACGCTAACCTGATTAATGCCATTGACTTTATTAATGAAACCAAGGAGAAAGAAGAGGAGAATGCCAAGCCGCAGCCTACTGAGATTACCATTATCGAGAAACGTTCTTTGCGTACCAAGATTTTGCTGGGAGCGGGTATTGTGGTGTTGGCTGTAGCTCTTGCCTGTTCATTGATATATATCGGATTGGAGTTGTATAATTATTTTGCTTAATGCTGGAAAAGTGACTTCAATCGGATATACATGAGTGAAAAATGAAGGATGTTTGGAGCGAAGCTGAATTGTAAATCGTTAAATCGTACATAAATATGGTTTTTGCCAATATTGAATATTTATTTTTGCTGCTGTTGCTTATACCTTATATAGTATGGTATATTATGAAGCGGACGAATAGTGAAGCTACGCTTCAGATTTCGGATGCCCGTGTGTATGCCCATACCCCTAAAAGCTATAAGAACTATTTGTTGCATGTACCGTTTGTATTGCGGATAATTGCCTTGATACTGATTATTCTTGTTTTGGCACGTCCGCAAACCACCGATAGCTGGCAGAACAGTGAGATTGAGGGTATTGATATCATGCTTGCTATGGACGTTTCTACCAGTATGCTGGCCGAAGACCTGAAACCTAACCGGTTGGAAGCGGCGAAGGATGTGGCGGCAGAGTTTATTAACGGACGTCCGAATGACAATATAGGTATAACTTTGTTTGCTGGAGAAAGCTTTACGCAATGTCCGTTGACAGTAGACCATGCCGTATTGTTGAACTTGCTTAAAGATATGAAGTGCGGGCTGATTGAAGACGGAACGGCAATCGGTATGGGTATTGCCAATGCCGTTACCCGTTTGAAGGATAGCAAGGCAAAGTCGAAAGTCATTATTCTGCTGACGGACGGTGTCAATAATAAAGGTGATATTTCTCCTTTGACGGCTGCTGAAATAGCCAAGAGTTTTGGCATTCGTGTTTATACTATTGGGGTAGGAACCAATGGTATGGCTCCTTATCCTTATCCGGTAGGCGGAACAGTGCAATATGTCAATATGCCCGTCGAAATTGATGAAAAGACTTTGACACAGATTGCCGGAACAACGGAAGGTAACTATTTCCGTGCCACCAGCAACTCGAAGTTGAAGGAAGTGTACGAGGAGATAGACAAGCTGGAGAAAACAAAATTGAATGTAAAAGAATACAGCAAGCGCCAGGAAGAGTACCGCTGGTTTGCGTTGGCTGCTTTCTTGTGTGTATTACTGGAGGTACTGTTACGCAACTCTATATTGAAGAAGATACCGTAAAAACGGAGAATGTCTTTTAGTGTATCAGTCATTGCGTAGCCAAATTGTAAATTGTAAATTGCTAAATTGTAAATAAAAAGATGTTTCGATTTGAAGAACCTGCATATTTGTACTTGTTGCTGCTGCTGCCTTTATTGGCGGCCTTCTACTTGTACTCCAATTATCGGAGGAGGAAAGCCATTCGTAAATTTGGTGACCCTATACTGATGGCACAGCTAATGCCGGATGTTTCCAAATACCGTCCGGATGTGAAGTTTTGGTTGGTTTTTGCGGCTATCGGGTTGTTCACGGTACTGCTGGCACGTCCGCAGTTTGGTTCCAAACTGGAGACGGTAAAACGCCAGGGAGTGGAAGTGATGATTGCGTTGGATATATCCAATTCCATGCTGGCACAAGACGTACAGCCAAGCCGCTTGCAGAAGGCAAAACGGCTGGTGGCGCAGTTGGTAGATAAGATGCAGAATGACAAGGTCGGTATGATTGTTTTTGCAGGTGACGCATTTACCCAGTTACCTATTACGAGTGATTATATTTCTGCCAAGATGTTTTTGGAGTCCATCGACCCTTCGCTGATTTCCAAGCAAGGTAGGCAATTGGAGCTGCAATAAATCTGGCTGCCCGGAGTTTTACACCTCAAGAAGGAGTGGGACGTACTGTTATTGTCATCACCGACGGTGAAAACCATGAAGGTGGTGCCGTAGAAGCTGCTAAGGCTGCTGCAGAGAAAGGTATCCAGGTCAATGTATTAGGGGTAGGTATGCCTGAGGGTGCCCCCATTCCAATAGAGGGTACTAATGATTATCGTCGTGACCGTGAAGGTAATGTAATCGTTACTCGCTTGAATGAGCAGATGTGTCAGGAAATTGCTCAGGCAGGAAATGGTATTTATGTGCGCGTAGACAATACCAACGGTGCACAGAAAGCGATTAGTCAGGAAATCAACAAGATGGCAAAGGCAGATGTGGAAACACAGGTGTACACGGAATTCAATGAACAGTTTCAGGCAGTGGCATGGATTATTCTGCTGTTGTTACTGGCTGAGATGTTGATATTGGAGCGCAAGAATCCTCTGTTCCGCAACATTCATTTATTCTCTAATAAGAAATGATGCGTATGTTACAGAAAAAATATATTGGAATAGTTTTGCTGCTGTTAGTGGCAGTTTCAGCTTCTGCACAGAAGGCGGAACGCGATTATATCCGTAAGGGAAACCGTTTTTTTAAGGATAGCGTATATGTGGATGCAGAAGTGAACTATCGGAAGGCTTTGGAGGTAAACCCGAAGTCAACGGTTTCCATGTTCAACCTGGGAAATACATTGACCCAGCAGAACAAGCTGCAGGAAGCGATGGAGCAATATGTGGGAGCTACCAAGATAGAAAAGGACAAATCAAACTTAGCACAGATTTATCATAATATGGGAGTCATCTTTCATTCTCAGAAGGATTATGCAAAGGCGGTAGAAGCCTATAAGGAGTCGTTACGCAATAATCCGAAAGATGATGAAACGCGCTATAACCTTGCTTTGGCACAGAAACAATTGCAAGACCAGCAGCAGAACCAGGATCAGAATCAAGATCAGGATAAACAGGACCAACAGAAGGAGCAGGATAAACAGCAGGATCAGCAGAAAGACCAGCAACAGAATCAAGACCAGCAACAACAACCTTCTCAGCCGGAAAAGAAAGATAATGAGATGTCTAAGGAAAATGCCGAGCAGCTGTTAAACTCTGTCATGCAAGACGAGAAGGATGTGCAGGATAAAGTGAAAAAGCAGCAGGTACTTCAAGGAGGTCGTCTGGAAAAAGATTGGTAACAAACATAATAGGAATAATATATGAGAAAAATAGTTTTCTTATGGATAGCACTGATTGCAGTCAGTATGAATGCCTTTGCCGATGGCAAGGTATCGTTTACTGCGTCCGCTCCTGACGCTGTGGCGGTAGGAGACCAGTTCAGACTGTCGTATACGGTGACTACACAAAAGGTAAGGGATTTTCGTGCTCCTTCTATGAAGGGATTTGATGTGTTGATGGGGCCCAGCCGCTCGCAACAGAGTAGCGTGCAGATGATTAATGGGCAGACGACTTCAACCAGCAGTATTACATTCACTTATATTTTAATGGCGACTGCAGAAGGTGATTTTACCATTCCAGGAGCCACTATCACTGCTGATGGTAACCAAATGGTTTCGAATTCTGTACAAGTAAGGGTTCTTCCGGCAGATCAGGCTGCTAATGGAGCTTCTGGAAATGGTGGCAAACAGAGTGAGGGCACTGCCAGCCGCGCTTCTTCCGGGACATCTGTATCGAATAGTGATTTGTTTATTACAGCTACTGCCAGTAAGATGACGGTGTATGAACAAGAGGCTTTTCTGCTGACATACAAGATATATACCTTGGTGGACTTACGTATGTTTGATAATGTGAAATTGCCTGACTTCAAAGGATTCCATTCTCAGGAAGTAGAATTGCCTAATGACAGAAGATGGGGATTGGAGCATTATAAAGGTAGAAATTATCAGTCTACAATCTATCGTCAGTTTGTGTTGTTCCCGCAACAAGCCGGTAAGCTGACAATTGATGCAGCACGCTTTGATGCTTCCATTGCAAAGGCTACACAAGTTGCTGATCCGTTCGAGGCATTTTTCAATGGAGGAAGCAATTACGTAGAAGTTAAAAAGACAATTTTGACTCCGCAACTGACAATTGACGTAAAGCCCTTGCCGGCAGGTAAGCCAGCCGATTTTTCGGGAGGAGTGGGAGAGTTCAATATAACTTCTTCTATCAATAGTACAAATGTCAAGACCAATGATGCTGTTACTGTCAAACTTGTCATTTCTGGTACCGGTAATCTGAAATTGCTCTCTAATCCGGAAGTTAAATTCCCCGAGGATTTTGAAGTATATGATCCGAAGGTGGACAATAAATTCCGTCTGACAAATTCGGGCCTCTCCGGTAGCAAGGTCATTGAGTATCTGGCAATTCCTCGTAATGCTGGAACTTATAAGATTCCTGCCGTAAAGTTCAGTTATTTTGATATTAATTCCCGTTCGTATAAAACGTTGACTACGGAAGAGTATGAATTGCATGTGGAAAAGGGAGCAGGCAATGCTGCTCAGACTATTGCAAACTTTACAAGCAAGGAAGAGTTGAAAGTATTGAACGAGGATATTCGTTTTATCAAGCAGAATAATGTTACTCTGTCTCCCAAAGGTGATTTCTTCTTCGGTTCGTTGACGTATTGGTTGCTTTATTTGATACCGGGTATTGCATTCATTACATTCTTTATCATCTATCGTAAGCAAATAGCAGCCAATGCAAATGTAGCAAAGATGCGTACCAAGAAAGCCAATAAAGTGGCGGTGAAACGTATGAAACAAGCTGGTAAATTATTGGCTGAGAATAAGAAAGATGCGTTTTATGATGAGGTTTTGAAGGCTCTTTGGGGGTATATCAGTGATAAACTGAACATTCCGGTATCCCGTTTGTCTAAGGATAATATCGAAGAGGAACTTCGTAATTATGGTGTGAATGATGCGTTGATAAAGGAATTCCTCGATGCATTGAATAACTGTGAGTTTGCCCGCTTTGCTCCGGGTGATGATAACCAGGCTATGGATAAGGTATATTCAGCTTCTTTGGAAGTTATCAGTAAAATGGAAAACTCGATAAAACATTAATCAGGAGGAAATGGTAATGAATAAAATATTGTTTTTTACTCTTAGTCTAGTGATGGCAATTACTGCCTATGGGCAGAATTCTGCATCTGTAGATACATTACAGACTGCTAGTGACTCTACATCCGTCGGTTCACATGCGGAATTCTCTGCTGCAAGGCAAGAAAGCAATGTGACAAAGGCTGAAGGTGACAGCGCTTATATACGGAATGATTATGCTTCTGCCATTCAAATATATGAGAATCTGTTAAAGAAGGGAGAGGCTGCAGAGGTCTATTATAATCTTGGCAACAGTTATTATAAGGCAGATGATATAGCAAGAGCTATATTGAATTATGAGCGTGCCTTGTTGTTGGAACCTGGTAATGCTGATATTCGTGCAAATTTGGAGATAGCACGTTCTAAGACAATCGATAAGGTAATCCCAGTTCCTGAGGTTTTCTTTGTATCTTGGACTAAATCGTTGATTAATTGTCTTAGCGTAGATGCATGGGCTAAGTTGGGGATTGTGTTCTTTGTACTATTACTCGTTTCGTTCTATCTCTTTTTCTTTTCAAAACAGATTACGGGAAAGAAAGTGGGATTTATTGCAGGAATAGTATTCCTGGTTCTTGTTATATTGAGTAATGTGTTTGCTGCTCAGCAAAAAGGCGAACTGATGGAACGTAACGAAGCTATAGTGTTGGCACCTAGTGTCACAGTGCGTAGTACTCCCAGTGAAAGTGGTACAAGTCTGTTCATTCTTCATGAGGGACGTAAAGTTGAGATAAAAGACAACTCTATGCGTGAATGGAAAGAAATTCGTTTGGAAGATGGTAAAGTAGGGTGGGTTCCAGCTTCTGCCATAGAAGGTATTTAAATTTTCCCTGTATTCTAAAAACAGCTCGTATAAACCCGATAATTCTGCTTTATACGAGCTGTTTCTGTCTATTTTTAGGAGCTTTTTCTCTGTACTTATAATTCTGCATACTTGAAAATGATTATTTTTTGGAGAGGCAATATTCTTTTTGAAAAAAGATAAAGAAATAGTTTGTTTTATCCTTTTTTTTCCTTAAGTTTATAGCGTGATAATAAAAAGTACAGAGTATTAACCATTAAATTTATGAATATGAGAACAATAACATTTAATGAATTACGTAAGATTAAAGACTCATTGCCTAGTGGTAGTATGCATAGAATAGCCGATGAACTTGGACTGAATGTTGACACTGTAAGAAATTTTTTCGGTGGACACAATTTTAAGGAGGGGAAAAGTGTTGGGATTCACTTGGAACCTGGACCAGATGGTGGATTGGTTATGATTGATGATACTACTGTTTTAGAGCGAGCTTTAAAAATTTTAGATGAAATGGCAGGTAAGACTGAAGAAGCTGTTCGAGCTTAAGAAGAGAAAGTTAGATAGAATCCCAATTGCTGACAACAATTGGGATTTCTTGTTTGTTTTAATCTCAAAATCAATGATATATGGAAGATAAATTAGTTACTTTGGCAATCTTAACGTACGCGAAAGCTCAAATATTGAAAAATGTTCTTGAAAATGAAGGTATTGAGACTTATATTCACAATGTAAACCAGATACAACCGGTTGTTTCTTCTGGCGTACGTGTACGTATTAAGGAGAGTGACTTACCTCATGCTCTGAAAATTACTGAAAGCTCTGCGTGGTTATCTGAAGAGGTAGTGGGGGGGAAGTCACCTAAACTGGAGAAGGTTAGTAATAAAGTGCTGATTCCAGTGGATTTTTCCAATTATTCTTTGAAGGCTTGCGAGTTCGGTTTCAATTTCGCTCAGAATATAGGTGCAGAAGTTGTTTTGCTACATGTTTATTTTACTCCTATATATGCAACTTCTTTGCCATACGGAGACGTATTTAACTATCAGCTAAGTGATGAGGAGAATGTAAGGAGTATCTTACAAAAAGTTCATGCTGATTTGAATGCATTATCTGATAAAGTAAAAGAGAAGGTAGCTTCCGGCGAGTTTCCAGATATTAAATATACTTGTGTTTTGCGTGAAGGTATTCCTGAAGAAGAGGTACTCCGCTATACCAAGGAATATCGGCCACGCATTATCATAATGGGAACTCGTGGTAAAAGTCAGAAGGATATTGATTTGATCGGCAGTGTAACGGCTGAAGTGATTGAACGTAGCCGTGTACCGGTATTGGCCATTCCTGAAAATACTCCATTCAAGCAATTTTCTGAAGCTAAGCGTATTGCATTCATTACTAATTTTGATCAACGTGATTTAATAGCTTTTGATTCGCTAATAAATAATCTGAAATCATTTAAGTTTTCAGTGTCTCTGATACATCTTTCAGATGTTCAGAATACATGGAATGAAATAAAACTGGCTGGTATTAAGGAATATTTTCAAAAACAATATCCACAATTGGAAATATACTATGATGTGGTAAAGAACGATAATCTGCTTAGTAGTTTAGACAGTTATATCAAAAGTAATCATATTGATATTATAACATTAACTTCTTATAAAAGAAATATATTTTCGCGCTTATTTAACCCTGGCATTGCCAGAAAGATGATTTTCCATTCTGATACACCATTGTTGGTAATTTACGGAAGACCGAATTAGGTGTTGAATATAGGTATATATGGTTTCTATCCAATATCAGCATTATGTTTAATATGGCGCTGGAATAATTTAATCTAATTTTAATTTCTTCTCTCCCTCACTTAAGAAATAACATTCTTTACTTAATGATATAACAATAATAAAAGCCTAATTAATAATTTAATTAGGCTTTTATTATTATGAAAGTATTACATCAACTTTTCAATTTCTTCGAATTCAGGGCCCATTTGCAAATTATAATACACTCTATATAGACCATTTAACCACAAATCTTTTTGATCAGGTTTCAGTTCTCTTGCCTTTTCATAATAAGGTTTTGCCTTTTCATAGAAAGTCTTCAGAGTAGCCTGGTCTTCTTTATACTTCGGATCATTAATATCTGTAGTTGCTTTTTCTGAGAAATCTTGTGCTTGTAAGCAGTAAATCAAGCCTAAATTAGAGTATGCTTCTGCATAATTAGGATCTACTTCTATAGTTTTTTTATAGAATTCAATAGCTTTATCATAGTCCTTCATATTGTGATAAAGGTAGCCTTTTACATACAAATAGAATGTATTGTTAGGATCTTTAGCCAACATATCATCAGCAAACTGCATAGCTTCGTCATATTTGTTGTTATTGCTATAATAATCAATCAAGTGACCGAAGAAGAATGAATGTTCAGGATATTTCTGGATACCTTCTTTTAAAGAAGCAATCCATTTAACAGTATCACCTTCAGCTTTCAATGCAGTAGAGATAAATTCCATTGCGTATTTCCCAACTTCTTTATCATCTTGCGCATAAGGAGCATACTTCAAAATACTAGGATAATCTTCCATCTTAGCAGCTGCTAAACTTGCATAATATGCTATTTGGGGTAATACAGTATCTGTTTGTAATAGATTTTCCTTTTCAAACATCGGGTTGATAGCAATATCAATGTATGTTGCAAAGAAATCTAATGCTTTTTTATTGTCTTCATTGGCTGCATCGCCTTCTTTCTGTGAGGCCAAATTAAAGAATTGGATACCGCCATTGATCAGATTACCGCGTTCTGCTAAAATTGTAGCAGAATTAGATTTTCTATATTTATTCTTGATTTTGCCCTTTTCATTGGGAATTTGTGCCAATTCGTCACATTTGAAGTAGAATTTACACATGTTCAATGCGCTATTATATACCTGAAGAGTGTCATAAGGTTTTCTCAGATAGGCATTTTCCATTTCTTTCTCACTTCTTTTTCTTTGGATAAGACCTGCTACATCCCACGTTTCGGCATTGTCCTTTGTTTCGGGATTGGTTAAAGCCTGATTTATCAGTTCCTCTGCTTTGGCAAAGTCAGGATTTACTCCGTTAGCAATACTTTTAGCCTCTTTTACGTTCTTTTCTTGGGCGAAAGTAAAGCTTGCGACAAGTAGTAAAACCATTGAAAATAATACTCTTTTCATGATTGTAGAAAATTTAAATTAATATTATGTCTATTCTTCATTTTCATTGTTTACCTCGTTCTGAGGGCTTTCAAGGGTATTTTCTTCCCCCTCCTCTATAAGTTCCTCTTCATTTTCTGAAGTGACTTTACATACAGAGCCGATTTCGTCATTACGTTTCTCAAGGTTGATTAGACGCACACCTTGTGTAGCACGTCCCATGATACGAACATCGGCGACTTTCAGACGGATGGTAATACCGGATTTATTAATAATCATCAAGTCATTTTCATCTGTAACAGACTTGATAGTTACTAATTTACCCGTTTTATCGGTGATATTCATTGTTTTCACACCTTTACCTCCACGATTGGTCTTGCGATAATCTTCAATATCCGAACGTTTGCCATATCCTTGTTCCGATACAACCATAATTGTTTCCGCCTCAGGATCTTTGATGCATATCATACCTACTACTTCGTCTTGACCGTCTTCATCCAATGTCATACCACGTACACCGGTGGCTGTACGTCCCATAACGCGCACAGCACTTTCATGGAAACGAATGGCACGTCCGTTACGGTTGGCAATGATGATTTCATTGTCGCCGTTTGTCATACGCACTTCGATTACACGGTCGTCTTCACGGATAGTGATAGCATTTACACCATTTTGGCGAGGACGTGAATACTGCTCAAGCAATGTTTTCTTAATGACGCCATTCTTAGTACAGAACAATACATAATGGCTGTTGATAAACTCTTGGTCGTTCAGATTCTTCACACGCAAATAGGCGTTTACAGCATCGTCAGAGTCGATATTCAACAAATTCTGGATGGCACGACCTTTCGAATTCTTAGTACCTTCGGGGATTTCGTATACCTTCAGCCAGTAACACTTACCTTTCTGTGTAAAGAACATCATGGTATTATGCATGGTTGCAGGATAAATATGCTCTACAAAGTCTGCATCGCGGGTTTCGGTACCTTTGGAGCCTACCCCACCACGGTTTTGCGCACGGAATTCGCTCAGCGGTGTGCGTTTGATGTATCCCATGTGCGAGATGGTGATAATCATTTCATCATCTGCATAGAAGTCTTCCGGATTGAATTCTTCTGATGAATAGACAATTTCCGAGCGACGTTCGTCACCATACTTCTCTTTTACTTCAATCAGTTCATCTTTAATGACTTTGCGGCAGAGTTCGTCATTGACAAGGATTTCTTCCAAATAAGCAATCTGCTTCTGAATTTCCTCATATTCGGCGTGCAGCTGGTCTTGCATCAATCCTGTGAGCTGGCGCAAACGCATTTCAACAATAGCACGTGACTGAATTTCAGTGAGTTGGAAGCGCTCCATCAAACCTGATATAGCATCATTCGGTGTTTTAGCAGCACGGATAATCTTGATTACTTCGTCGATATTATCAGATGCAATGATTAATCCTTCCAGAATATGTGCACGTTCTTTGGCCTTGCGCAAATCATACTGAGTACGGCGGATGACTACGTCGTGTCTGTGCTCAACGAAGTATTTTATCAAATCCTTCAGATTCAACAGACGTGGACGGCCATGTACCAATGCAACATTGTTCACACCAAAAGATGTCTGCAGCATTGTCATCTTGTAGAGCTTGTTGAGTACAATGCTGGCATTTGCATCACGTTTTACATCAATAACGATACGCATACCTTCACGGTCGGATTCGTCATTAGCATTGGCAATACCTTCAATTTTCTTTTCGTTGGCCAGATCGGCTATATTCTTAATCAATTCAGCTTTGTTGACACCATAGGGAATTTCTGTCACAACGATTTTATCGTGCGTCGAACCAGTCTCAATTTCGGCTCTAGCACGCATTATACACGTCCGCGTCCCGTGAGATAGGCTTCGCGAACACCGCTCATACCGTATATATAGCCTCCGGTCGGGAAATCAGGAGCTTTGACATACGTCATCAGCTCTTCTATATCGATGTCATTGTTTTCAATGTATGCAATACAAGCGTCAATAACCTCAGATAGATTATGGGTCGGCATATTGGTAGCCATACCTACGGCAATACCAGATGCACCATTTACCAAAAGATTCGGAATACGGGCCGGCATGACGGTAGGCTCTTGCAAAGAGTCATCGAAATTGTTCTGCATGTCAACAGTCTCTTTCTCAAGGTCTGTCATCATGTCTTCACCAATTTTTCGCAAACGACACTCTGTATAACGCATGGCAGCAGCACTGTCACCGTCTACTGAACCGTAGTTACCTTGTCCATCTACCAACATGTAACGCATTGCCCAAGGCTGAGCCATACGTACAAGAGCTCCGTAAACGGACGAGTCGCCATGAGGGTGATATTTACCTAATACTTCACCTACAACTCTGGCTGATTTTTTATAAGGTTTGTCGGAGGTATTTCCTAATCCCATCATTCCGAAAAGAATTCTTCGGTGAACGGGTTTAAAACCATCTCTAACATCCGGAAGGGCACGTGAAACAATGACCGACATAGAGTAGTCAATGTACGATGACTTCATTTCCTCCTCGATGTTAATCTTTATAATTCTGTCTTGTTCAAGCATTTAAAAAGATTATTAATTATACATTTTCGGGTTCGTGAAAAACCACGCTAAAGTACTGCTTTTTTACGATATACAAAAGTTTTCCTCCATAAACTTTGTTGCCTGCAACATAAATATGGAAGTACTCCCTCCATTCCTCACCAAATTGCTATTAATATATAAGGTATAAAGTGGAAAAACAGATTTGAAATTTATGGCACGGGATTTGTATACTATTAAATCAGTTAAATATGATACGCTGAATTAATAAATGCGTATCTTTGTCGTGGATAACCTTTTTAATTGAGGAGAATTATAAAATATGAACAATCAATTTTCACAAAGAGTTTCAGACATAATTACTTATAGCAAGGAAGAAGCCAATCGATTGAGAAATCGCTATATTGGTCCGGAACACCTTCTGCTCGGCATGCTGCGTGATGGCGGAGGAAAAGCTATTGAAATATTGTTGAAACTTGATATAGATTTAAAACGAGTAAAAAGTCGTCTGGAGGGTTTCCTAAAGGATGCCGAGGACGATACTCTCTTGCCGGACGCTGAAGTGCCCTTGTCCCCGATGACGGCTAAGATATTGAAGATGTGTATGCTTGAAGCGCGTTTGCTGAAAAGTGCAACTGCCGATACGGAACATGTATTGCTGGCTATCTTGAAAGATGGCGACAATCTTGCTGCAACTGTTTTGGAAGAACACCGGGTGGATTATCAGGCTGTATTTGAACAGCTTTCGATGAAATCGACCAATCCGAATGCGGGAATGGGATTCACCGAGGATGATGAAGAGGATGAAGAAGATATGAATATGTCCCGCTCCTCCCGTACTGGGGGAGCTGGTTCGGCTTCGGCTGCACAGGCTGCATCCAGAAAGCCGTCCAATGATACTCCTGTGCTGGACAATTTCGGCGTAGACATGACGCGGGCTGCCGAAGAAGGCAAGCTGGACCCGGTTGTGGGTCGCGAACGCGAGATTGAACGTCTGGCGCAAATCTTGAGCCGCCGTAAGAAGAACAATCCGGTGCTTATCGGTGAACCTGGAGTCGGAAAATCTGCCATCGTAGAGGGTTTGGCATTGCGTATTGTGCAAAAGAAAGTTTCGCGCATTTTGTTTGAAAAGCGCGTGGTGATGCTTGATATGGCCTCTGTGGTGGCGGGAACAAAATACCGTGGTCAGTTTGAGGAACGTATCCGCTCTATCATCAACGAGTTGCAGAAAAATCCGAATGTCATCCTTTTCATCGATGAAATCCATACGATTGTAGGTGCCGGTGCTGCTGCCGGTTCCATGGATGCTGCCAATATGCTGAAACCAGCTTTAGCGCGTGGTGAAATCCAGTGTATTGGAGCTACCACTCTCGATGAATACAGAAAGAATATCGAGAAAGACGGTGCTTTGGAACGTCGTTTCCAAAAGGTGATTGTAGAGCCTACCACAGCTGAAGAAACGCTTCAGATATTGAAGAATATCAAGGAGAAGTATGAAGACCATCATAACGTGAGCTACACGGATGAAGCCCTGGAAGCATGTGTCAAGTTGTCAGCACGCTATATAACCGACCGCAACTTCCCGGATAAAGCTATTGATGCTTTGGACGAGGCGGGTTCGCGTGTGCATTTGACGAATATTAATGTTCCGAAAGAAATTGAGGAACAGGAAAAGCTGATTGAAGAGGCACGTAGCCTGAAGGCTGAAGCTGTAAAGTCACAGAATTTTGAGCTGGCTGCCAGCTACCGCGACCGTGAGAAGGAACTTTCTGTCCGCTTGGAGGAGATGAAGGTTGAGTGGGAAGCCCGTTTGAAGGATGACCGCCAAACGGTAGGTGAAGAGGAAATAGCCAATGTTATTTCAATGATGTCCGGTGTACCCGTACAGCGCATGGCGCAGGCAGAAGGACTTAAACTGGCCGGAATGAAGGAAGAACTACAGGCGAAGGTGATAGCTCAAGATGCTGCGATAGAGAAACTTACCAAAGCAATCTTGCGTAGCCGTGTAGGGTTGAAAGACCCGAACCATCCCATCGGAACCTTTATGTTCCTTGGCCCTACTGGTGTGGGTAAGACGCATTTGGCAAAGCAATTGGCAAAATATATGTTTGGCTCTGCCGATGCCTTGATACGTATCGATATGAGCGAGTATATGGAGAAATACACCGTATCTCGTATGATTGGTGCCGCTCCGGGATATGTGGGCTATGAGGAAGGCGGCCAGTTGACCGAAAAGGTTCGTCGCAAGCCGTATTCCATTGTCTTGTTGGATGAAATTGAGAAAGCCCATCCGGACGTATTCAACATCTTGCTCCAGGTACTGGATGAAGGCCGTTTGACTGACAATTATGGCAGAACCATTGATTTCAAGAATACGGTTATCATTATGACCTCCAATATCGGTACGCGGCAGTTGAAGGAGTTTGGCCGTGGCGTAGGTTTTGCGGCGCAAAACCGCACGGATGACAATGAACATTCGCGCAGCGTGATACAAAAGGCTCTGAACAAGACCTTTGCTCCTGAATTTTTGAATCGTTTGGATGAAATCATTACTTTCGACCAGCTCTCCTTGGAGGCCATCACAAAGATTGTGGACATTGAGCTGAAAGGCTTGTACGAACGGGTTGAAGCAATTGGTTACAAGCTGGTTGTGGAGGATGATGCAAAGACATTCCTTGCTTCGAAAGGGTACGATGTACAGTTTGGTGCGCGTCCATTGAAGCGTGCTATTCAGAACCACTTGGAGGATGGACTTTCCGGGCTGATAGTGGCGGCGGGAGTACACCCGGGTGATACGGTAAACGTATCAGTAGACAAAGAAAAAGACGAGCTGAGCATCAAGAAGGCATAAGCTGTTCTTTATAAAAACCGTCAAAATGTCAGTCCTTATGGGCTGGCATTTTTTTTGTGCTATATCTGCCGGAATAATTAAAAATATAAATCTAAAAAATATAAATGTAGTATGCAAAAAGGTAATATTGGGGTAACTACTGAGAATATCTTCCCCGTCATTAAAAAGTTCTTGTATAGTGATCATGAAATTTTTCTCCGTGAGTTGGTTTCTAATGCGGTTGATGCTACACAGAAGCTGAAAACACTCTCCTCTATCGGTGAGTTCAAGGGTGAAGTTGGCGATTTAACCGTACATGTCTCGCTGGGAAAAGATACCATTACGGTGTCCGACCATGGTATAGGTCTTACGGCTGAAGAAATAGACAAGTATATTAACCAGATAGCTTTCTCTGGCGCCAATGACTTCCTTGAGAAATATAAAAACGATGCCAACGCCATCATCGGCCATTTTGGATTGGGTTTCTATTCGGCTTTTATGGTTGCCAAGAAAGTCGAAATCATCACTAAATCCTATCGGGAAGGCGCCCAGGCTGTAAAGTGGACATGCGATGGCAGTCCGGAGTTTACGATTGAAGACACTGATAAGGCAGAACGTGGTACGGATATCGTTCTTTACATAGACGATGACTGCAAGGAATTCCTTGAAGAAGCGCGCATTTCCTCTTTGTTGAAGAAGTATTGCAGCTTCCTCCCTATCCCGGTTGCATTCGGCAAGAAGAAAGAATGGAAAGACGGCAAGCAGGTTGAAACTGCCGAGGATAATATCATCAATGACTCCAACCCGTTGTGGACGCTGAAACCCAGCGAATTGAAAGATGAAGATTACAAGAAGTTCTACCGTGACCTTTATCCTATGTCCGACGAACCTTTATTCTGGATTCATCTGAATGTGGATTATCCGTTCCACCTTACCGGTATTCTGTACTTCCCCAAAGTGAAGAGCAACATCGAGTTGAACAAGAATAAGATTCAGCTCTATTGCAACCAGGTATATGTGACGGATTCGGTGGAAGGTATTGTTCCCGACTTCTTGACCCTGCTGCATGGTGTGCTCGATTCACCGGACATTCCATTGAACGTTTCCCGTTCTTATTTGCAGAGCGATGCCAACGTGAAGAAGATTTCTACATATATCACGAAGAAGGTGTCAGACCGTTTGCAGTCTATCTTCAAGAATGACCGTAAACAGTTTGAGGAAAAGTGGAATGACTTGAAAATCTTCATCAACTACGGAATGCTTACGCAGGAAGATTTCTATGATAGAGCCAAGGATTTTGCCCTTTTCACCGATACAGACAGCAAATATTATACTTTCGAAGAGTATAAGACGTTGATTAAAGATAACCAGACGGATAAGGATGGAAATCTGATTTATCTGTATGCCAACAATAAAGATGAACAATACAGCTACATAGAGGCCGCTACGAATAAAGGATACAATGTGCTGTTGATGGATGGACAGCTGGACATTGCGGTGGTGAGCATGTTGGAACAGAAGTTCGAAAAGGTTCGCTTCACTCGTGTAGACAGCGATATTATTGATAATCTGATTGTCAAGGAAGACAAGAAGAACGAAGCGTTGGAAGCCGGCAAGCAGGAAGTTCTTTCTTCCATCTTCAAGAGCCAGTTGCCCAAGATGGATAAGACGGAGTTCAACATCACGGCGCAGGCTTTGGGCGAAAATGCCACTCCTATCATGATAACTCAGAGCAGTACATGCGCCGTATGAAGGAAATGGCGAATATCCAGGCTGGAATGAGCTTCTATGGCGAAATGCCGGATATGTTTAACCTGGTATTGAATTCAGACCATAAGCTGGTAAAAGAAGTTCTGGCAGATGAAGATAAGGAATGTGCTGCTGCCGTTGCTCCGGTTCAGGCAGAGATGGATGAAGTGAACAAGCAGCGTACTGACCTGAAAAAGAAGCAGGAAGGCAAGAAAGATGAGGATATACCGACTGCCGAAAAGGATAAAGTGAATGAGCTGGATAAGAAGTGGGACGAACTGAAAACACAGAAAGAAGGCATCTTCGCCGATTATGCTGCCAAGAATAAGGTTGTCCGTCAACTGATAGATTTGGCACTGCTGCAGAATGGTATGTTGAAAGGTGAAGCTTTGAACAACTTTGTCAAGAGAAGCATTGACCTGATAAAATAAGCCCCTTTAAATTTGCATTTAATATATGCAAGGGTATTGTGATTCTTCGGAGTCGCAATACCCTTTTTTTATTCATTTTCACCAATTAGGGTGTGATTTTCTTCGTTGAATACGGCATTTTTAGAAACTATTGTTTATATTTGGGGCAATGAACATTTATCTTACTCGGAATAGCATAGTTATGAAAAGAGTTTTATTGTTTTTTTCGTTTCTTCTATGTGGCTTTATTTTACAAGCTCAGAAAGTGGGGCTTGTACTGAGTGGCGGTGGAGCAAAAGGCATGACTCATATAGGCATTATCCGGGCTTTGGAAGAGAATAATATCCCCATTGATTATATAACCGGAACCTCTATGGGAGCTATCATCGGTTCTCTGTATGCTATGGGGTATTCCCCGGACGATATGGAGGCGCGTTGCGCTCTCCCGACTTTAAGCGTTGGTATTCGGGCAAAGTGGAGCCTAAATACGAGTATTATTTTAAGAAGAATCGTCCTTCACCGGAATTTTTTAATATCCGTTTTGCTTTTAGGGACTCGCTGCATATAAAGCCCCAGATACTTCCCACAAGCATGGTCAACCCCATACAGATGAACCTGGTATTTGTGGAATTGTTTGCACGTGCTACGGCTGCATGTGGCGGTAATTTCAACAAACTGTTTGTTCCTTTTCGCTGTATAGCATCCGATGTGTACAATAAAAAGCCATTGGTATTGAGTAAAGGGGATTTGGGAGATGCGGTACGTGCTTCCATGAGCTTTCCATTTGTCTTCAAACCGATAGAAATAGACAGTACGCTTGCTTATGATGGCGGCATTTACAATAATTTCCCTACGGATGTGATGCGGGAGGATTTTCATCCGGATGTCATCATTGGCAGTGTGGTGGCGGCAAATCCCGGTAAGCCGAAGGAGAATGACCTGATGAGCCAATTGGAGAATATGATTATGCAGAAGACCGATTATTCCATTCCGGACTCATTGGGCATAGTCATGACCTTCAAGTACGATGATGTCAACCTGCTGGATTTTGACCGTCTGCAGGAATTGCACGATATAGGCTACAACCGTACTCTTAATATGATGGATTCCATCAAAAGCCGTGTTCACCGTAGGGTGAATGCTGATAATGTGCGTTTGAGGCGCCTTGTCTTCCGGAGTAACCTGCCTCAATTCCGTTTTCGGGATATTATTATTGAAGGGGCGAATGCCCAACAGCAAGCCTACATCAAAAAAGAGTTCCATGATGAAGAGCATGAAGTCTTTACTTATGAAGACTTGAAGCGCGGGTATTTTCGTTTGCTGGCAGATAATATGATTTCGGAAATAGTTCCTCATGCTGTGTATGATTCGGAATCCGATTTGTATGAGCTGCATTTGAAGGTGAAGATGGAGGATAATTTTTCCGTGCGTCTGGGGGGCAGTGTCTCTACCACGAGCTCAAATCAAATCTATTTGGGAATAGGATATCAGAACTTGAATTATTATTCCAAGGAAATCACTTTTGACGGTCAGTTGGGTAAGATTTATAATAATGCCCAGTTGATGGGTAAGATTGATTTGCCTACCAACATACCTACGTCCTTTCGTTTTATTGCTTCAATCAGTACCTTCGATTACTACAAGAAGGACAAGCTGTTTTCCAGGAATGACAAACCTTCATTCAATTCAAAGGACGAACGTTTTGTGAAGTTGATGGTTGCCTTGCCGTTTTTGGCCAATAAGCGTGCGGAGTTCAGTCTGGGATATGGCCAACTGGAAGATAACTACTTTCAATCCAGTGTAATAGATTTCGATAAGGACCGTTCGGACAGAAGTACCTACAAACTTTTGGGAGGTTCCATCGGTTTCTATGGGAGCACCCTAAATACGCGGCAATACGCGACAAAAGGTTATCTGGAGAAACTGATAGCCCAGGTATTTACCGGGAGGGAAAGATTTGAACCGGGGAATCCGCAAGAAGGGTACAGTCCTTCTCCGCAAGAGCGGCAATCATGGTTACAAATCTCTTATATGAAAGAGGCATATCACACGATGGGGCCGAAATTCACCCTGGGATGGATGGCAGAAGCACTGTATTCATCGAAGAATTTCTCTGAGAATTATACGGCAACCATGATGCAGGCAGGAGAATTTGCACCGACTCCGCATAGTAAACTGATGTACAATGAAGCTTTTCGTGCCAACCAGTATGTGGCTGCCGGTATCAAACCCATATATGTTTTGAACGACATGTTCCAGTTCCGGACAGAATTTTATGGCTTTACACCGATTTTTCCGATAAAAAAGAATGCATTGAATAAAGCATATTATGGAAAAGCATTCTCCCGCTTTGAGTATATGGGAGAAGTTTCTGTTATTTGTCATTTGCCCTTCGGAGCCATCTCTGCTTATGTAAATCATTATAGCTCACCGAGAAGGGAGTGGAATGTGGGGATGACCATCGGCTGGCAGTTGTTTAATTATCGCTTTGTCGAATAAATTTCTTCAAAAAAAGTTTGTATATCGTTTGCTAATTCGGAAAAAGTACGTATCTTTGCACCCGTTAAACAAAGGA